>OLQH01000119.1_pt1 | contig 93739 bp, 98 predicted proteins | sample 1672671 | NCBI WGS metagenome assembly OLQH01 (sample SAMEA3136712, study PRJEB25190) | human gut metagenome | reverse complement strand
TATGCTCTATATTTTTAGTATTTATGTACAATAAAAGCAGACCTTTCTGTTGTTTCAGATTGGTCTGCTCTGTATATTTATTCACGTTTATTTGATTTTCAATGTTCGCTACTCCTATGAGTTCCTCGCCCCTCGTGTTTTTAAAATACCACTGCTGTCTCTTTCTGTCAATCAAAAATATTTTTTAATTTTCTTCTTGACATACGTGATTGTTTCGTGGTATTTGTAATATAACAGTTGTGCGGCGGACTGTTCGCCCATCGTATCACGCCGCATTAAAGCCCCGGATTACTCCGAGGCTTGTTTTTTATTGTGTTATATGTTATTATAAGCTTGTCCAGTACAGATGATGCTTTGTACTGTGTAAGCCGAGCAATTCACGGCTTTTCGGATTGAAATACTAGCAATAGCCTTAAGAATTTTTCTTAAGAGGTTAGGACAAGCCGGAAGGTTTGTCCTTTTATCTTGCATTTTTCCCGTCACTGTAGCAATCGTAAAAATTGTCTACTAGCTCGGCGATTTCCTCCGGCGATAACTTTTCAGCGATTTTTTCCGGCACTCGTTTGTAATTTTGGGAAAATGTATCGCCCATATTCCCAATTTTAGACGCTTTCTTTACAAGTTCCAATTTATACATTTCGCCAAGTTCTTCCAACGTAATTTCTCCAGCTTTAACAGCTTCTTTTCCATCTCTTGTTAAGATGCTCATTGCATCTTCTTTTTTAACTGTTCCAATTCCTTTAATTTTCATATCGACTCCTCACTTTCAAATGTTTATTCCTTTTGATAGTTTTATTTTAGTCTATTATTGTGTATTTGTCAAGAGTCTATTTTAATGTATTTTTATTTCTTTTTATATTCCATAAAATCACTCGGCTGACAATTTAATAATTTGCATAAATTACAAATAACTTCACACGTCACGTTTTCATTTTTCGTTAGCTTTGCAATTGTGTTAGAATGTATTCCATTATTCTTAAGCCATTGCTTATTAAGCTCTTTCTTTTCTAATATTCCCCAGAGTTTCGAGAAATCAATAAAACCATTATCACCATAATTAGCCACGTTCAACACCTTCTTTCTATAAATATATGATAATAGATTTTACAAAATTAGTCAACGTCTATTTTCTTGTACTATTTTCACAATTTTCGCATTTCCTTAAACGTCTATTTTTGTGTATTATATCAATTGCTTTTTAGTCTATTATCGTGTACTATATAATCATAACAAAGGAACACAGACAAACGAAAGCGAGGAAATGAAAATGAAGAAAATGATAATTATAATCTTGTTCGTGTCAGAGCTTAGCAGCTGGGCTACTCGCTCATACATGATTCGAACAGCTGAGCCGGATACATCTTGCCGGATCACATGGCAAGGTGAGACACATGAATATAAATAGCCGAAACGATCCAAGCGTGGATCGTCCACAACGATTCGCCCCGTTGTGCTGATGATGGCAGGCGAGAAAGGAGAAAAGAACCATGACAAATAGAGAATTATCACAGGCAATTAGAAAAGACCTGAAAGAACATGGAATCACAAGTAAAGACGTATCTGTAAGGGTTCGCGATGCGCTATATGATACATCTGTAAATATTACTATCAAGAATCCGCTTATAAGAGAAACGGACGTTGAAAGCATCATAAGGAAATATAGTAAAGTTGACTATGACCAGAGATCAATGGAAATCCTAGCAGGTTGCAACATATACGTGCATTGCGAATATGCTTACGGGCTTTTTGATGATGTATCAGCTCCGCTTATTCCAATAGCTGAAAAGGTATTTAATAACGAAAAATACAACGGCCGGAAAATTGCGGAAAATGAAGAAGTAGAAATACACATGATAAAAATGAATGAAGCGGAAAGCCGTTTATATGAATTCAAGAAAAGTGACAAACACCACAGCGCAATCAATGGCTATATCATCCGCAGCCCGAAAAGTCTTGCTATTGCAATGTGGCGCTTCAAAAATTTACATACAATCTACGCATAATCACCGCTGACAGCGTACCGGGGAGCATTGCCCCGGAGCGGTTTTATATCCTGGCTCCCAGGGACAAGGGAAGAAAGGGAAACAGTATGACGAAATTAGAAAAAGTCATGGAAGCGTTAGATAAGGCAATTAGATTGTCGAGGAAGACAGGCAGACCGGAACCACCAAAAAAGATTCCGAGAACATACGAAGGCATGGACGAGCGCGAGTTAAAAATAATAGACAGGCTTGCAGCTATGACAGTAGATGAGCGTCTAAGATTTAATAATTATCAATGTGACATTATGGGGAATATGACAATGGAAGAGGTTAAGGAGCATGCCGCAGAATTAGACGAGAAAATTGATGCATATTTAGGCATATAGCCGGACACGTTCCGACTCTGTAATGCAGCCGAAGCCGGTTCCAAGCCCGGAAGATGCAGAGGACAGAAACATATAATTTTGTCAAAATATTTTAAATTTGCTATTGACTTATACGCTCAATGAGCGTATAATACAGATATAAGGTAAAGAAAAAACAAAGCAAAGGAGAGAACGAAAATGAAAAAATATAACTTATCAAAAATTATGAAAAGAGCATGGGAAATCGTTAAAAAAGCAGGAGTTAAATTTTCAGAAGCATTGAAATTCTCCTGGGTGATTGCCAAAAAAGAAATCGCATTAAAAAAAGAATGGCACGAAGAGAACGGAGTTGTTACTTGGAATATTTGGAATGGATACGGGAGAACAAGAGCGTATTACAAGATGTCTTGGATGAGCAAATATTCAAACAATAAAAAATCTAACTTCGTAGAAATGTAATGAATTGCTGACCTAACGGCGAGACGGGGAGATAATACAAAATAAAGAAAGGAACCGCACATGACAAGCGGTAAGGTAACGAAAAATGACAAAGGAAATGGTATTAGATAACTTAAAGAAACTTGTTGGAACAGAATTTGATGCAGATGAAATTATCTGTGCATTTGAGGATTTTGAAGAAAACGAAGAAAACTGCGTGTACGTAGGCGATAGCAACAATGCCGGATACGACAAAATTGCTTATATCGACACAAAGGACGCTACAGAGTTCTACTTCTCTCTAGGCGAAGAGGATTGCATCACAGATGTTTGGATGAGATAAGGAGACGACATGCCTAGAACAAAAGCTGCAGATCTAGTCGGGACTGAAATTAAAGGATTCAAAATTCTCGACTGGAAACGTGAAAATAGACGGACATATCTTCTTGCGGTGTGTCCGTTTTGCAAGAAACAAAAATGGATGCGGAAAGACCAAATAGACAATCCCAAAGTTGTTTCTTGTGGTTGTTACAACGCTAAGAACAATTACACGAAAAGTAAGGATATTACTGGACAAACATTCGGAAGACTTACAGCTATCCGACCAACAGATAGAAAAACTTCCAACGGTGCTACTATTTGGGAATGCAAGTGTTCTTGTGGCAACACAACATATGTCGGGGTTTCCGAGCTTATTCTCGGCAGAATTAATAGCTGCGGTTGCTTAAGAACAGAAACCAGTCGAAAAAATGGGAAAAAAGCAGGGCAGTTTATAAAAGATAATTTCTGCATCGAAAACACGAACATAAACAATCTAACAGCCAAAAAGCCTAGAAATAACACTTCCGGAATTAAAGGTGTTAGTTGGGATAAGGGGAGGCAGAAATGGGCTGCTCAGATAGTTTTCCAGGGCAAAACTTATCACCTTGGAAGATACGATAAAAAAGAAGATGCTGCGGAGATTCGAAAAATTGCAGAAGAAAAACTGTATGGAAATTTTCTTGATTGGTACCATTCCATCAAAGAAAAAGAAATCGATTTCAATCTTCTACGATCTGTTAATCTTTCCAGACATGACGAGCGTTTCACTAATCGCGTCGAAAAAATTTATAAGAAGATAAGAGCAAAAGAAGAAATCGAAGTCCGATCTAGTGATTATCTTTTTATCGCACAGCAGAAACATAATTATTCAAATCTGCCAAAATGGAGAAAGGAGCTCTTGCAACAAACTGGCATTTTAAAAGTTACCGAAAGCAGGAATGCACATTCTTTCGACTATAAATTTAGTCGGGCGAAAGAATATTATGAAAAATTCGGGGATTTAAGAGTACCGCCGAATTACGTGGATGAGAAAGGCTTTGCGTTAGGCACATGGATAACAAATCTAAGGAACATATATTGCAAAAACAGCAAAGGGCGCTTGGATGAAAAACGGATCCAGCAACTCGAAAATATTGGGATCGAGTGGAGAATAAGAGATAATCTAACATGGGAACAATGGTACGAGCTTGCAGAAGAATACTTTAATATTCACGGAAATTTAAAAATGGCAAGTACCTTCGAGATGAATGGACACAAAATAGGACAGTGGCTTGTAAACCAAAGGCAAGCGAAAAACCATCCGGAAAACGGAAGGAAAATTACACAAGAACAAATCGAGAAATTAAATCAAATTGGAATGGTATGGGGGAAGAAAAATGGAATTTAAAGAACTATTAGAACAATCCGGAATGAATTTGAAACAGCTTAGCGAGTATTTCGGGATACCTTACAGAACTTTGCAAGGGTGGAAAGGCGACGAACGCAAATGCCCGGATTATTTACTAAACCTTATGCGATACAAATTAGAGAACGAAAATAGAATTTCGCCCCACCTCTTCGGGGATGGGGCTGTGTTATAGATAGGTCGTATTTTCGCTTTTAAGCGACTTAATAACTTTAGCTTAGAACTGTTCGCCTTGCATGGAAAAGACTAAAACAGCCGGCACGCCATGCCTATAGATAGCGAATAAGAGTAGCCTAGCCAAACAACTATCAACTGAATTGTCAGAAAAAGGGCGTTAGAATGAATAATTATTCCAACGTCCTACTTTTTCGCTCCCATAAAATAGGGTGACTTCTTTTTTTAGAGAACTTCTTATCTCAAATTTCAAAAAACGTCCTAAAATGGCGATTTTTACAGTTTTTGAAATAATGCTGCTATCCCTTTCTTTTTTACTAGGTATTCCAAAACACTAATTGATAGTCACTCATCTCTCTCTTCGCAAACCTCTTTCACAATCTTATGCTCTCTTGCAACTTCTTCATTATCTTCACAGTAATCATGAGCATACATTTTTAAATATTCTTCTTTCGTTCGGTGTTGTTCACTCAATTTATCACCTACTCTCTTTTTTCTCATTTTCAATGATGTGTTGAAACACAAGTCGATTCTGTATATGTGTAAATTCTATCAGATCAACCTTATCTCCTGTTATATTCTCATACAATATTTTCTGAGCCTGTAACATCGCAATAAAGTCATCTGTAAGCTCATCATTCGAGAGCTCTAATTTTCCGAAATCGTAACTTTCTCTGTCGTCCTCTTCTTTGTAACAATCCTGTATCGCTGTCAAAAACTGTAAAACCTTATTCGCATGTTTATTCATAATTCTTTCTCCTTTTAAAAATTTTATTTTTTCTAAAATAGCGTTAGTTTTCCTCGACTTATGTGTATATATAGTAGAGGAGCCTATAATACCGTGAGGTCGGGGCAACGGCACTTAAGACCGTGCTCCGCTGTCCTCTTTAGCTTATCCAAATGAAACCTGTCCATTTTGTTGCATATATATAATTGGTGCTGGTGCCCGTTCTCCGACTTTCAGATAACTGCAATTTGCCTCCACCAGCTTCTTAGCCATAATTGGTACTACACTATTCCCGATTCTTGCCACTTGCTTTGCTACAGGATAACGATTCCACTTATAATCTCTGTCAATGATATAGTCTCTTGGAAATCCCTGTCCCATTTTTAACTCTTCCGGTTTCAACATCCGCAAGAAAATATCTAATATCACGTACTCATTTCCAAGCATCGTAATCATAGCGAACCTATCTTTTGTAACAACCGTATGTAATGGAGCGCTTAAGCTTTGCCCGATTCCGCAACCATAATATTCCATGATAAACTGACTGACCCATGTACATTTCTGAGCTATTTCCTTGCTGACTCCGCTTTTCAGTAATTCTTTCCAATCCATTGCGTATACCGATACCGTTCCAAAATGTCCGGGCGATGTGGTAATCGTATGAATAGGCTCATCTACCCCTTGACCTGTACCGCTTTTATAAAACTTTGTCATGTAAGACATTACAAGACCATAACGGTTGCTCGTGTCAATTGTCTGTATCGGATTGTCTAGTTTTTGTCCTCGCACCTCATTCTTTGAAGTTTCGGAGTGATACTGAATCAATATAGGACTTATCAAGCGATTGTGATCCACTGTAGTAATTGTTGAGACTGGATTTTTCACATCATTTCCAGCTCCTTTATAATTCCCTCCGAACGTTTTGTCTATATACGGTGTAATAACTGGGGTCACTACTCCAAAACCATGTTTCTGTGTAATAGTCGGAAGTGGGTGGTGTAAGTTCTGTCCCCGAAAGCAATCTCCACCATGATTCACCTGAACTATGAACGGCTCCGGATTATTAAATACAAACTTTTCTAACCCTCTTGCAATTCGATTCATGGTGTTTTTCGCAAGTGGTTTCTTCCGCCCAAAGATAGACTTTCCAAAGTCCTGTAAATCAAGATACTTCCAAATAGGCTCCCAAGGTTCCAATCCGTTTTCTCCACCTTTATTGTGTGTCTGTTCCGGCCACATAATCTTTTTCCCGTCTCTCCTAAAGACCGCATACCATCGTTTTCTTGTTGTAGGTGCACCATAATCCGCAGCAACCAATTCTCTACTATCAAAGATGTATCCAAGACTTTTCATAGCTGTAATGAACTTCTTATAATCTTCCCCTCTTCGTTCCTTAATCGGATGTCCGTTTTCATCCAAAGGTCCCCACTGTTGAATCTCTTCCACATTCTCCATAATTATAATTTCTGGAAGTATCGCCTTTGCATGCTTATATACCGCCCAGGGGAGAATCCTCAATCCTCTTTCTCTCGGTTTCCCTCCCTTCGCCTTACTGTGACTTGTGCAATCCGGACTCGCCCACATCAGAGCTACTCGTTTGCCCTGTACATATTTTTTCAAGTCAACCTTAAAAATATCTTCTGTGAGATGTAGCGTATTCGGATGGTTGGTCTTGTGCATCAAAATCGCATCCGGATCGTGATTAATCGCAATGTCCACTTGTTTTCCAAGCGCCATCTCTATTCCGACACTCGCTCCACCTCCACCGGCGAAGCAATCAATAATTAAATCATTCATCTTTCCTACTCAACTTTCATAAATCTGCTCATAATATGTTCTGCTGCTAATGCATCTTTCTTAGGTTTGTACGGTTCCGGAAGAGGTTGCCAGGCGACAATCTCTTTATCTCCAGCTTTTACAAACTCATTATGAATATTGCTGTAAATATACCATTGCTTATCCATAACTCTGTAAAACCCCATGTAACAGCTCCGTATGATGTTGTTACAATCATTTCAGGATAGTATTTTCCTGTAGTTTCTTCCGGCAACCTCTCTTCTACTGGAATCCAACCATCATTGCCATTCTTCTTTTTCGAGCTCAAATATTCTTCTAATGCTGTTATGCTTGTTTTTAGCACTTCTATGTTTCTAATACATTTTTCATCATTGCTGGTATATTCTTTGCTTCCAATAAAACTCCTTATGTTATCGATTCTGTGTAGACATTCCGCAATATGCTCTCTTATTTTTTCTTCTGTATCAGTCGCAACGCCCATGTGTGAATGAATGATTTCTTTTACATATTTCCTATCCACATAATCTTTGTAGTACGGATCTTCTAATCTTTCTATCTCTTCCAAAATCTTCTCTAGTACGTTCATAATAATCTCCTACCTGTTCATATTTGCTTTCAATAACATCATATCTTCTGCTGCTATTTCTAAATCTTCTTTCCCGAGTCCATATTTTAAAACTTCGCATTTTTCCACTGTGCAAGCACAGTGTTTCAAGCAACAATAATTACCACGCTCTGTTGTTTCTACGAAATCGCAATCTGAGTTTTCCATCACTCCACCTCCTCATATGTTTTCTCGAAAATATCCGGCTTGCACGGATATAATTCTCCGTTTACACCACGAATAATATAATCTCCAGCCTTTGCAATCATTGTTCCTTCGAGTGTTTCGATTTTAACGCCATTGTTTTTCCATACGATTTGCATATACTTATCAAAAGGCTGTTCTATTCCGATTCCTCTATATGTTTTTACTTGCTGTCCCATAAATCCAAGACATTCTTTTACTGTTTTATAGCTTAAATCTTTGAGATGATACGCATTTATTACCACTGGTTTCTTTCTGTACTTCGCCATTTATTCCACCCCCTTCTCCACTTCATTATCGTATTTCACACATCTTCCATCTTTATACGCTACACGCTTAGATTTCAAGCAAGCGTGTAATACTGGTCTTGTAAAATCTCCAGTTCCTATTACCATTGCTTTTACTTCTTCTTTGCATGTTAAATCTGGACAAAATAAAACCATCACTCCACCTCCAACAAATTATTTTTTAAACTCACTTGCCAAAATCTCAAATTCTACATCGTCATGCAATTTACCATCCAGCAGTTTTGCAACCTGTCGATGGTAAGCGCATTCTCTACCGCCATGTTTTTTAATAAAATTTCTATATCCTTTAACTGCCGGATTTTCAATAAATGCACACCATGACACTCTATTCATGCTATGTTTCTCAAATAAATCGCAAATCGCTTGATAAACATCTTTTGCAAACTCTACATGATTTCCAAAACTTATAATTCCAAAGTTATCCGCACTCATTGTTATCCAACTTATGCGATAAGATATGTACCCAATCACATTTCCATTGTTATCAACTGATGCGAAATGATGAGCATCATAATTATTATCAGGAATTGTCAGTAGTTCATTGCCTGTCCATCCACTATAAAACATATATTTAGAGTCATACCATGTTCCTAAAAAGAGTTTTTCTAATTCTTCTTTGTATAATTGTGCTGGTTTTAGCATTCTTCCACCTCCAACAAATCTGCATCGTCGAAAATATTGCCATCTTTTCTTATCTTCCATTCGCCATACATACTGTATGTACGTTTTCGTTTTGCGTCTACAAGCACGAGATTTCCATTTTTATTTTTGCATTTCCACCACAAAACGGGCATTTCTTTAGTTCTTTCATCTTTTTCCACCTTTCCGAGTGCCTTTGCGAGTTAACTCGAAAGAAAACTCGCAGGAAACTCTTATCTCCTTTTTTATCTATTCCGACCAATCAAGTAACTGAGCACAATCTGGATTAGGACATCTTTTAATAAAATTTGGATGTTTATAATATCCATCTCTTAAATCTTCTGATAGCTCATTACCGCAACTTGGACAATACGAAGGACACCATGCTTCAATTTCCACTTTCTTCGGTAACTGCTTTTCCAGTGCTTCGATTGCTGTTTCAAGTGCTACAATCTCATTATTGTATATACTTGATTTTCTTGCAGAATCAGGAAGTGCTTCAAGTGTCCGCTTACGAATATAAAGCAATGATTTTAATTCTTCTATCGCTTCTTTAACTTTCTTTTTGTCCATCTTCCATCACCTTCTCGTAGCATTGTTTTAATTGTTCATCGGTATAGTTTTTAAAAGCGCAACTTCCGATTCGATACAAAATACAATTACTTGAGCAATCTTGCTTCTTGCAGAACTCATAACACGTTCCCATCATTTCTCCTTTACTCGGCTCGTGCTCAATCTTCTCTCCAGTAAGTTCTTCTAATTTCTTACGCATTTCTTCTACGGTCATACGTTTTACTTCTTCGCGCTCCCAAATTAGTTCGAGATTTTCGATATGGAATATTCTATTTAAAGTAGTAATAATAACAATTTTAAATACTCTCATAATATCTCTTTCAGAACACTCTTTATCTTTCATATCTTCCGTATACATATTCAATTCGTAATATCCGTCTTTACCGACAAGACGATTATTTAATACTAATCTTCTTTTCCCGTCTCTATACGCAACAACCATCCCGTCTTTCAAATCTGCTTTTGTAAATTCTTTCTGCATATCTTTCCTCCTACATCTTTCTCTCTAAAAACTCCGCTGCTTCTTCAAATCCATGTTCTTTCAATTCCGCCAAAACATGGCTAATATCCACCATTTTGTACTTTACATTCCCTTTGTCATGCGATTCTTGGCAGACTGCAATCCTCGCAACGTCTAAGCCCAAATTGTATTTTTCGTTGAGCTCTACCGCATAGTCTTCAAGCGTCACATAATGCTCGCCAAGCCAATCCAAATCGATTGTCTTATTTGTCGCATTCAAGAACTCTTCTCGGAATTTATGTAATCTCTGCTTACCAAATCCGAACGTATTATGTAGAACCATTCCTGTCACACAGGTCATTGTGGCGTACAGGTTAGCGGATAACTGCTCCCAAAACTCGTCAATCTGCTTGTCTGTATATGCAAGTGGGCTTTTAATAACTCCACGCTTTTTAATCTCTTTCTCTAAATAGTCAACCCCATGCTCTTTCGCCACATTTAACGCATAGAGCATACCTTGTATTCGTGCCTCATATTCCTTATCTCGTTTTGCCATTTCCTTTCTCCTTATTTCTCACAATCCTATCTATTTCATTTACACAAGCTATTGCGATATTCTTTGCAAAATCAGAACCGAAACTATTGTGTAAATTGTCATAGTCCTTTAGTGCTTGATTGCAAGAATCTTCATCTGCATTCAAATATTTTCTTAAGATTCCCCACGCATCCGTAAGCACAAGAAACTGTTCAGGTTTGTTTGTTCTGTCCATATCATTACTCCTCAAACGGAATCTCTAAATCTTCAACGCTTGAAAATCCGTCATCCGTCTTATTCCAACCGTAAATCTTGTTTTCTGCTTGATAATTTTTAAGTCTTTTTGATTCTTTTTCATAGAAAAGCGGAATAAATATATCCTGTAACCCACCGTCACGGTCTTTTGCAATCTCAACAACATTTGTTGCTTGATATAGCTCATTATCATCTTTCCAACCGAACATCTGCTTCGTGAGACGGATAAAATCATTATTCACACGATGTACAATAAAGGCATTGTCAACCGCATTTCCTAAATCTCCCGTTCCGGAAATATCATCTAACCTTAGAAATCCCATTGCTTTTCGCGGATGCGCCACAAATGCAATATGTATATTCTTCCGTTTGGCCAATCGTTGCAAACTTAAAACAAATTCTGTCTGCGCGTCCCATTTGTTGTCGCCAAGTCCGGAAATATTGAAAGCCATCAAGTTATCTAAAATCAAAAGGTCTAGTTTATCAGCTTCAATTTTCTTCTCAAATTCTTCCATGATTGCTGAAAAATCATTTCCGTATTCGTTGTTATACAATAAGAACTTATCTCCTAGCCAATTTGCTATCTTCTCTTGATATTTCCTCGATACATTGTAATATCCGTCAAACTGTGTGGGTTCTACATATCCTTTTCCAGCTGCTTGCAAATTCATCCACCGCATAAAGTTTTTCGGTGCAAGTTCTCCCGAGAACACGCCAACTCGATTTTCAGAATTTACGCAATCAAGGCAAATGTTAGATATGACACTTGATTTCCCGCAATTTCCTGTAATAAAAATTCTTCCATTTCTTCTAAAAACAAGCATATGACTTTGAACAGTAAAACAATACATAAAACCGTCTGTTGTTTTGTATTTTTCAAACTCCAATTTTTTATCCGAATTCATGATTCCGACTAATTTTGAACCTTTGCACGCCCTTATTGCATACCCGATATTTTTTCTCAAATATTCCTTATCAGAATCTCGCCTGTCTATTTTTCCTCTTCTATCATCAATACTGATGGTTGTCCTTCTCCCTAAACACGTAAAAACAAATTGAAGAAAATCAATAGTATTTTTATTAGTCTGTGAAAAACTTAATGCACCATCTTTTGTTTTATAGCCGTCCCACTCAATTACTTCTTCTGCAATAATTTCCATTTGATGTTTATTACATTGATACCATTCTCTAGGAAACTCTTTCACCGACAAAGGAGGAGTAAACATAAAACTCAGATATTCAGGATCGCTAGGATTATAGTTTCTACAACTATATTCGATTCCAGCATTACTCAATAGCATTTCACATCTTTTCTTTTTTCTACTCTTTTTAATATTTACTCTACATTTATCTTCAACAGTTCTTCTTTTTAAAATTGAACCATCGCATATAACCATACACATGACTCTTATTTGTTCATCAGTTAAATCAATGCCTTTTCCAAAGCATTCAAACGTAGTAATGAACTTTTGAGTAAAACCATTCTTATTGTTCTTGTGCAATTTTGCTATGTGACTAAACGGTTTCTTAACAAGATTTCCCTTTGAAGACACATAAACCATATCATGATTTTCAGAAACGCACATATCAATATTTTTCGTCTTTATACGCCACAAATACTCCTGTTCGTGCTTATGATATAGAGATGGATAAACTAAATTTGCAGTACCATCTTCGTTATATTGCAATACTTGTTCACCTATTTCATAATCACTAATCTTCTTCCACTCATAACCGTTAAAATATTCCGTGTCACAGTCAACACAAGCTCTCAATCCTGATATAACTGACACGTATCCTTTCTTCCAACCACGCATTTTTCGATCAATCATGCTGATTCCGGTTTTCACAAAGCTTTCTTCTTCCCTTGGCAAATTCAAAATATCCGTTGCTGTATAAAATACCGGTTTGCCATCCGCAACTTCGATTTTCTTCACTTCTTGTTTCCGATTCGGTCTTGCGTAAATCTTCTTTTCGTATTCCTGCTGCCGTTTCTCGTAAGCATCCGGCTCGTAGAGCAACCTCACATCTTTCCAAGTTTTATCTGCACAGGAGTTGTGAAAACAATGGAATCCAATTGCACCGGTCCGTGATTGGAAAACGCAAGCATCTTTTCCTTTGTGATTGCTATCAAATGGGCAACAATCAAGAATATATTTCACTCCATCCGCATAGCTGCCTTTCCGATACCGCAAGCCATATTTATTTAACCACTCTTCCAAGTCGAACTCTCTTGGTTGATAGTTGTTATACTTCTGCGGTTTTTCTTCTTTCGGATACAGATCACATAATTTCTGCAGATATTTAATGTCATTCACTTCGATCGATTCTGGATTCCCAATAATGTAGCTCATACGATGCGGTCTAGTGTCCGAATTCGCCCCCTTTTGAGCCGTTGTGCCATATAGCTTACAAACTCTCGACTGATTAAAGTTTTTCATGTCTACGTCGATTTCCGGGCTTGCAAACAACATATTTAGTGTTTTCAATGACATCTCAATCAACTTTCTGTTTTCATCCGAATTTTTGAGCCGGATTCGGTACAGAAGATGCACTCCATTCCCGCTATTTGCGAAAAGTGGTTTTGAAAATCCCAAGTTTCGCATGAATTGATAAATTTTATTTCCCTGCTCTTTTGCTTTTTCTATCTGTTCATCCGTAGACGATGTGCCGCTCGGTCGCTGCGGATCCAAGTCAATCATCAGCCAATCGTAACCAACCACATCATGATCACTCGTCGTGGCTTTTGCATTCTTCTCAAATCGGTTCTTCTGAATCCGGTCATAACATGCTGCATTAATTGAGTTCAATGACATGTAGATATTGCAATCCGCGAAATTTCTCAATTCATCAAATGCCCGCATTAAATCATCTGCATTTGTGAAATATCCGCTATACATTGCCTTATTGCCATAAATTACCCGAACTTCAAACAGCTGTCCTTCCGGCTTCATCAACGCTATTGTCTTTCGTATTTCTTTCTCATTCAACATTTACTGCCATCCTCCACTATCTATCTGCTGTGGTATAGCTTGTTGAGATTGTGATTCATCATCATAATTGCCCTCTAATACTTTCGGGAAATTATTTGGAAGTACAAACCAATCAAATGTAATCACCCACGCTCTCTTGCTTCCAGTACGTCCTTGCAAAAATTTGCTATCCCTAATTTTATCAATTGCAGATAAAACATCTTCTACGCCATATTCTTTTATTCTAGCCACAAGTGACTGATATCTCTTTGAAGAGCTTGTCATCTTTGAGATACTTTTAATTCCACAATCAGAAAGACTATTCCAAGCTTCTACGCATCGTTGGACGTCTGTCTGACGAATAGTATCTTTAGATACTATAATATCTTCTCTACTCTTCTCTTCTCTACTCTGTGTATTTCTGTCAACATTTGAATCATTATTGTCTACATTTATTGAGTTATTGCTTACAATAACCATATTTTTGCAAACTTTAACTAGTAGATACTCTTTTTCGACCTCAACTTTTTCTCTTCTGGATACTGCATCGAAGTATTGCTCTTGAATCCTCTTCGATGTCAGTATTCCATATCTTTCATAAAGTTCTTCCGAAAAAATACCCCGGCGGATAGAAGCAGCCAATATGACGTCTATTAGACTTTTACTCACACCGCTATTACCACCAAGACTGGCAATAAATAGAAGTGCTACATCTTCGTTCCATTCACAATAATAACCACGCTCTGAATATATCTTTTGATATAGCTTGACGATTATCGCAAACGCTTTAATTCCAAACTCTGCTTCTATCAGCTTAATCTTATCATTCATGTTGCAGTCCAGCGTAAAGTAGTCTAAGCCTTCCTTTACCTTTCTTGCCAATTTCTATACCTCCATACCGAGTAGTTCTAAGACTCTTGCGCCCTGCTCTGAATTATGGCAGAACACAAATTCTACTCCGTATTTCTCCTGCATCGTTTTGCAGGCTTTCATTAATGTTTCACCCTTTGTAGCGCTTGGGTGTCTCTGCACACGCTTGTATCTCGGATTCCCATTTTTCCAATGTCCGATAATTTCATCTGAATTCATCATTACAAACAATCTCGGATTTTTCCATCCTTTAAGCTCATCTAATTTTGTGACTGTGGAATTGTAAATGTCTTTCGTTCCCCTTATTAATCCGCCCGCATTTTGCACTAGCACATACAGTTTAATTCCGTTGTTCTGTGCCAATATGCACTCGTCTCGAAACCTTTCATGTTGCTTTCCACATACGTTTCCGACAAGCTCTTGAATGTCTTTTTTCGTGTCCACGCAAACATCATACGTTCCAAGGAAATCCATTTTTTTAATAGCAATTCCACGTTTGTTTTTTCTTGAAATTACATCTATTGACTTATCATTTGCAATAGCATAATCTCCAACCGGAAGTGGCACTTGTAAGATGTCAATTCCTTTTCTTTTCCAGTATTGACTTTTCTCTACGTGCTTTCCGTCCTGTTGCCCTTTATCTTCCAGTAGAAGCATTTATCGAATTCTCCTTTCTTCTCAAATATCTTTGTCGGTCATATTCTCTCTTATGCTCGACATTTTTCTTTCTCCAAGCACTACATTTCTTTGAATTCTTTCTTGTGTCATATTTTTGCTTTGCATTTAAAAGAATCTCTTCTTTGTGCTCTTTGTAATATTTCCTGTTATATTCCGTCAAATCTCTTTTTACAGGGTTTTCACGATTATACGCTTTCTGTCTTTCTATTCTGTATGAAGAATCTGTACCCTTGTGATACTTTCTTCCGGTAGACTCTTCATACAATTCATAGTCCCTATTGTTTGTTTCCGAGAAGTCCTCAGTATCCATTCCGTCATATAAGCAATCAGGATATGGACACTGGAAACAATTCGGCTTGCAACAATTTAATGGCTTTTTACTTCCGGTCATATTAATTGAATGGTAATTGATCATCTACATCTTCCGGAATATTCATAAAACCATCTCCATCACTAATATTCGGAATATTATTCGGACTTTCGTTATTTTGTGCACTAGCTGCTTTACTCTCTGCAAATTCCTGTTCTTCAACAACAACGTCTGTTGTATAAACTTTCACGCCATCTTTGTTTGTATAACTTCCAGTCTGGATACGACCGGTTACCGCTATCTTCGCACCCTGGCGCAAATATTTCTCTGCAAACTCTGCCGCTTTGCCAAAAGATACACAGTTGATAAAATCTGCTGTCGCATCTCCGTCTCGTTTAAAACGGCGGTCAACTGCCAATGTAAACCTTGCAACCGCAGTCGCATTTTCTCCTTGCGAATATCTTACATCAGGATCTCTTGTCAAACGTCCCATTAAAATTACTTTATTGATAAGTCATTCCACCTTTCTTTTATTCATAAAACCATTCTGCTATCTCTGTTAAAATCCTATCTACCCAATCAATTTACTATCCACATATTCTTTAAAACGGTTCTAACCGTAATTCCTTTTCAATAGTTTTCTTCGCAACCCATACATCTACATCGCAGTCAACTAATTCTGCTATTTCTTCTCTGAATCGCTTTGGATTTCCATTTCCGCTACTTAAATGCAATAGTCCTATACTTCTTAGGTTTAGACTGTTTACTGTCCGTATAAGCCGTTTACATGTCTGTAGTTCCATGTGTCCTCGGAGAACGTGTTCAAACTTTCCAAAATCCTCATTTTTATTGATGTAATCCTCGGAATAATTGCACTCCACCAAAACATGATTAATACCAAATCTTGAAAAATTATATGGACAATACTCTGCATCTGTGATGAACAATAGCTTGCCAATTTCCTCATGTGTGATTAAGAATCCGTCACATTCTGTATCATTGTGCGGCACTTGAAAAGCAATCACATCAAAACTACCGATTGAATATTTTTTCATTCTCTGCAAGCACTTGGTTTTCTCTCCGCATACCGTTTCAATGTCACTCTGCACTTCATCGGATGTATAAATATTGATTCCATACTTCATGTACTCTTTAATATGACCTATATGGTCATTATGGACATGGGTGGATAAACATCCACAAACCTTAGAAGTTTGATAATCAATCGCTTCTAACATTTCCTTTGCTGGTACTCCGCACTCCAGGAGAAGAATTTCTTCCCCTGGAATAAGTGCGTATCCGTTCCCTTTACTTCCGGAATTTATCACTTTTAATTTCATACCTATTCCTCCGGCATCACAAAAGAACTTAGATTGTGAAACGTATTTTCCCTGTATGGTAAGTCAGAATAATACTTATCCAATTCATTAAAAACTTCTTTTGCTCTTTCATGTGATTTATATGTCCCTAAAAATTCTCTAGTATTTCTTTGATTTCCAATCACTTCACAAAGAACATTATTTTTGTCTACCCAAACTACCAATTTATCGAATGGATAACTGATGTTATGCTTTTGACTAATAACTCTCATATTCTTACTCCTTTGCAAAGTCCGGTTCTTCTACAACAACCGCTTCCGCATCTGCTACAACATTTTCTTCTACTACAAATTCCTGCGAATTTTCATTCTCTGTAATTTCCTCCTGCGCTGCTTTATATGTATCATCCAGTTGCAGTAAAGAACTGCTGGCAATCTGATTGAGATTCTTCGGGAATTTCTTGATTGCATTGTTTCGCATTTTCCTGATAATCATATTCTCCGGTGTATCAAGCCAAGCAGCTGATATATACGGAATAGCAGCTGCACATTTCAAAATATCGTCCAATGTATCACATGCTCTGACTGCATCCATAATCTCTGCTTTCTTAGCTTTAATCTTTTCTTTTTCTTCCGATGTCGCATCGTATCTTGTACGATCAACTGTTTTTCCGTATTTATCTTTTTTAGTTCCTGTAACAAATCCGAACGTTTCATTCAACATATTGTTTCTAATATGTGCTATCAGATTTGTTCTTACCGGCTCACGTTCTGCCATGAGATAATCAACCGTTCCATCCGTTAACTTGATCGGATATACAACTCGAATGGTCTTATCGGACAATCCTTTCGGATTCCATTCCGGCGGTGTAATCTCGATTCCTTTACGCTTTGGATATGTAAAATCATCTCCTTCTTTCACAAGCCATACCGGATAAACCTTTTCAATCTCATTTCCGAACTGGCGGAGAAGCGCATCATTTCCATCTCCCTCAATTCCCATTTCCACGACTTTCTTCCATTCGCCATTGGTCTGCTTACTTCTAAGCTGGAAATAAACCTCTCTCGGTACTGCATTTGCATTCAATTTAAGACTTGCACATTGTTCCACGATTTCTCTCAGATTCGATGTGTTCAAATCTTTCATTGTTGTTTTTTCTGTTCCCTGCACCAACTGGAAAATACTTCCCATTGCCGCCATAGCACACTTCTTAGAGTAATCGTCAAACATAACGCCGCACTGTTCAAAGTCTCTTACTACTAAGCCTGTAATACTGTTTGTCCACTCACTAAGAGAAGTGGTAAACTCCTGTTTCTGAGCTAACTCCTGCTTTTCTTCTGCCATTTATTCTTCCTCATCTTTCTCAACCATTTTCAGCTTGTCCCGAAATGATTCAACCTCTTCATCCGGAACATTCACATCTGTGACAACTGCCTTTGCATTTCCTACCTTTACAACATCTCCTGGTTTTACAAGTTCATTGCTACCAAATGTATATTCTTTGCCACTTGGCAAATCATTTTTAAGATAACGTGCTCTAATCAACATCATGCATTACACCTCCCACAAGTACTGCTGCAATTAACATCTTTCTGAGAAATGTATTTATGTTTGGAGAATCATGTTTTTCGTTCTTTCGCTCTTTATTCTCTTTCTTCATTTCCTCATTTGCTCTTTCGATTGCAATATGCATCAACTCTTTCATTCCTTTTTCAGCTTCATCAGCACCGAGTTGTACTGCTGTATCTTTATATACATGAAAAATCACGTTGCAAGTATCGTTTAAAATTTCAAGACCCGATCCTGCGATATGCAAATTTCCGTTTTTTACTTCAATCATTTTTAAATTTCCTCCACTTTCAGTTCTTTAGCATCAGTTACCGTCAAATGAATCATTTGACTCTGCATTTCCGGGAAGTTATTTTCATTAACTGCCTCTGAATTATCAATAAATACCGGACAACTTACTCCGTTTAATTCCGACAGAGAACGGATGATGTCTAATCCTGCGATAATACGATGTCCATTGTTCAAAGAAGAAAATGGAATACCATTTACCGTACATTCACAACATTCTTTCAAGCCACCGTTGATCTGATTGTCAAATAACTTGAATGATACGATTCTGAACTTCTCATTAATCACAGAAGAGATACGATTCATTTTCGTTCTGATGAAATCTTCCGTAAGCGCAATCATCTGCTCCTGCTCTGCGATTTTCTGTCCAACTGCTGACTTTTCATCTTCCAGCTCTGCGATACGCGCTTCAATTTTAGAGTTGTCAGCCGATTTAATTTTCATTTCAATCTCGGTAATTTCATCTTGAATAACACGCTTTCTCGCTTCTAATTCTGTTCTGCCTGTAGATTCCCTGCTTAATTCTTGAACTTTTTCTTCAAGCGAAATAATGGACTCTTGAACTTCCTTATAATCTGAATCGCTAGAAACATCTGCCACAGATGGAAGTTTATCTAATTCAGCCTTTAATTCCATATAGGAATCCTTTGCAACTTCCAAATCAACATTAAGAGCGTTAATATCTTTTTGGATATCATCGGCTTTCCTTTGAAACTCTCTATATGCATCAGCAGCTTTCTGTCCATTTTCAGTGATTCGTTTTAAGTTTTCCTCTTTCTGTTTATCGAATTCCACCTTATTTTTCTCGTACTTGGACTTATGAGCTTCGCACCTTGCCTTATAATCAGCTTTAGCTCGCTCGCAACGCTCATTATGATCCGTAATCCGTTTCTGCTTTACTTCTTCCGGTAATTCCTGCCCGCAAGTAGGACAAACTAAATCAGAATCTTTTATTGGCTCCGGCTCAACAAATGCTCCCAGTTGGACGAAATCAGGAAATATCTTCGACTTTTCAGCCTTCCATTCAGACAGAAGTCTATTTTTTTCATGTTCAGCTGCATCTTTTTGACGAATGAAACTATCTTTCTCATGCTTCATATCATGAATTTCTTTGGAAATATTACGATATTCGTTTTCGGCAGCATTGCATTTTTCTCTAACTTCACTTCTCTTTTGGGAAAGTTCTTCATTGGCTCTATTCTGAATCTCACTTGATTTCATTTTTAAATCAATAACCTGTTGTCTGAGATTATTAATTTCTTCTAATTTACCGACACCGCCTGATAATTCATCTTCCACTTTTCGAAGAGCAACTTCTTTTACGGTTTTTTCAACTTCCAGCGCTCCAACATCCACAATTACAAGTTGCTTTGAAACTTCGTCGATTCTTGCCGGAATCTCCACCATATCTTTATTCAAGATGTTCTTTGCTTTCGTGTACTTCTTCAAAATGTCATCTGTCGATGCAATTTTCAGTTCCGGTATCAGCTTTGTGAATTTTTCTTTGCATTCCTCCGCAATCTGTGCATCTGTAAAGTTTCCAACAAACTTCATAAGCATTTCTCTTTGTTCTTTCCACGGAAGAGCATTAAACGATGACGGATTTGTCACAAGGTTAAAAACTTTTTCATCAATGATATTGCCAATAAACTCTTTGAACTCTTTCTCAGACTTCGGATACCCATTGATCTCGAATTCATTTATATTCCCTTGGAATTCTGTTGTGTCTGTTCCACGCTTCTTAACCCACTTTTGTTTCTGAACTTTTTTCAAAGAATACTCTTCTTCACCGACTGCGATAACTGCTTCAACACTGATTTCCACGTTGTCAATCATCTTGCCTTCTGAATCTTTTGGTCGAATATCAAACTGCGAAGCACCAAGTGAATCCTTATTAAACAACAACCAGGTGAACGCATCGAACATTGTTGTCTTTCCGGTAGCATTCGCACCGCTAATTCTTGTATTGTCTCCGAACTCAACCATACGCTCTTTGCACCCTTTAAAATTTTGGATGCGTATGTTTTTTAACTTAATCGTTTTCAAAATCATTCCTCCTTGTTTTCTTCGTTGTTTTTATATTTTTTAATGTGTTGCTTTTTATCTAACTCGTAAAAATCCCAACCCGAATCATGAAGAAAATCCACATATTCATCTGATCTTTTAATCGTTAATGAAACCATAGAATCAACTCCGTGTTTCTCCAATACTGCTTTCATCGATTCAATGATTGGAATGACGTCTTTTACGAGGGCTTGAAATTCTTCTTCTTTCATTCGCTCTACCTCTCTCGCATCTCCAATTTATCAAACAATTCTGATAATAGATTGTATGTATCAATCTGTTCTTTGGTAAATTCGCATTTACCTGTTAAATGGTCTTCAACTTTTTTATAAATACCAGCTGCTACGGCGGTCACAAAATCGGATGATGTTCCGTTTAACCCACTCTTTTTGCATACAGAATCTGCTCCAAGCCCTATTAGCATCTGAATATCACTTAATGACAATTCATATTTCTTCTCTTCCATTGACTTTTCCTCTCTTCTGTTTATGAGTTATCCGAAAATCTAAATTCCATCAGATCGGCAATCATTAAGTATTCCTTTGCCTTTTTCGTTTCCCCATGTGTCTCTACTACCTTTTTACGGAATTCTGATAAATTTCCATAAAAACAGCCACATCTTACACCTATGTTTCCATCTTTTAATCTGAAAAAGGTTGTTGTTCTATGTTCTGAGCCAAAGCCATGTACTGTTGCAAAATCATCATTGCCACACACCCGAGCATTGCCATACACCCGAGCATCTCCATACACCCGAGCATCTCCATACACCCAAGCATCTCCATACACCCGAGCATCTCCATACACCCAAGCATCTCCATACACCCAAGCATTGCCATACTGACTTAGATTTTCCTCTTTTTCGATGTAACCGCCAAGTTCACCGGCTTTCACATTTCCAAATTCCACAAGTGCCTTGATGCGAAATAATTTTGTCCCAAAAATATTAGTGATAAACTCACTTGTTAACTCAAATTTTTTCATTTGACTTTCCCTCTCTTCTGTTTTACAATTTAACTGTGTTTTTAAACTTGTGCCCGAAAAAGGTCTGCAAACCTTGGGCACTTTTTTAGAATCCCATTGTAGTTAAAAATGCAAGGCATCTTCCAACCGCCATTCCAAATCCAAATATCGTAGCCACAACTGCTATGATTGCGTATACTTTGCAACATAACTCAGCTTTAATATTGTCCCTCTTTTCCTGTCGTATCTTTTTCAGCATTGCTTGATTTCTCTTCTCTAACATCTCATTACGCTCAAGCAGTTCATGATAATATGTAATCATCTCCTGAATCTCCTTCATCTGCTCCTCTGTTTTAATTTCTTCCATCTTTCTTTCTCCTTTTCTTTGCTCTATTTTTATTGCGTTTGTATCTTAGATACTCTTTGTAATCAAAATAGAAATCAAGATTAATTATTTTGTGCTCTAGCTGTTACTAGTTCTGCTAGAGCTTTCACTTCTTCTGACAGCACTACGGAATCTTTTATAGTGCAATCTTCAATTATTCGCTCACAGATTTTTTCTATTACTTCATCTACTTTCTGCACCATTTCCTCACCTCCTTTACCGCCTAAGCGGTTCTTATCCTTTCGAAACATAGATTCTGCATAGCATCGTCAATTTTTTTCTCTAGCATTTTATTAAATTCCTCTCGTGGAATACTTTCCTGTGGAACTTTTTTACCGTTTACTCGTACCATGCAGATCACTTCTATTTTCTTCACTTGCACCACCTCTCTAATATGTATGAGTCATTGCTTGTACTTGTTGCGTTGTCCTACGCTATGAAACATACTGTTTAAGAAACTTATTCACGAAATACTGCTGTCCTCTACCTGTAACCTTTGGTGTCCTTGAAATCTTGTTGCAACCATTTCCGTCAATATGAACCGATTCTTTGATTTCAAACAACCCAAGTTCCATGCTTTTCTGTGTCGGCAAATTCCAGTCCGTGCCTTTTCTTTTAATAAGGTATCCTTTCTCTCTCAGATATTCGAATAACCTCTGTCCGCCGATATTCACGCCGTTCTGTCTGAGGATTTTCGCCATATCGCCGATAAGTATTGAGGTATTCGCTGTCGTGATTGCCTGTCCTAGAATTGCATGAGGCTTCATTTCCTCAATCTGTGCATCTTTCTCTTCGATTGTCTTCTGTGCTTCTAGTACTGCCAAGGCGAGAAGTTCTTTGCCTTGTACTGGCTTCTGATAACTACCAGTCTTTCTGATAGATGGGAGCACCTCACTTGTTACCCAATGCTTGAAGCGTTTTGCTGATTCTAATTTGCTACCAAAGATAAGAGCGTATAAGCCGGATTCGTTGATGATTGTCATTGATTGAGTTCCGCCAAGGTCGCCCTGAATCGGGGCATCCCTTTTATCATCATCTTCTACATGGTTAGCGATAGCATTTCTTGCTTTGACATATCCAAGTGCTGTTGCCACATCCTTACCGACAAACCAAGGTTCGTTGTCGATTGTTACTGTTCGGATTTGACCGAACTCTTCTGAATCAAAAATTTTTAAGTTACTCATCTTTTCTCCTTTCTTTCTTCCTATGATTCACGTTGTAATTTCCACTTTAATCTCCTATACTGTCTATACAGGCATCTGCCAAATGCCAAGTGATAGAGAAAGGAGATCAGCTATGTACGATAAAGAACAACGTGCTAATAACATTTCGTTGCTTTACATGCTTCTTCAAAAGTTGAATCCAGATGATGAAATTAGCTTGCAACAAGTTATATCCGATTACGACCGTCTTCTTGATGAAGTAATGCACATGTTAGAAAACTAATTTTTGCAAACAGAGAACTTTTGGGTAGCACCTAAGAGTTTTCTGTTCTTTTCAAGCTCATATGGAAGCATTTGTAAAATTTTTTCTGCTTGATTAACAGTAATGTTCTCACTTTCCATCAGAGTAAGTATTTTATTGAGAATTTTTTTGTTCTGCTCAATTTGCTTTTCTGTAAAACTCACATTTCCCCCTCCTATCCATCTTTCTCGTCATTACTCTCTTTGCCTGTTTCTTCCTTTTCAGAAACCATTCTCTCAGCAGAACCCAAGAAATACCCTTTTTCAAACTCGGACATCTTCGGAAGTGCCTCGGAAATAGATTCGATAATCTTCTTTTCTCTTTCTGACATTTTTTTCACCTCGCTTTCTTTTCTTGTTGACAAACAAATTGTAACACCTATTTTCTTGTTCGTCAATAAGTTTTTTCAAAAAATTTGATTCATTTCTTGTTGACTAACAAGTATCATGGTGTTATACTAAACTCAGAAAGGAGGAAATGCTCTTGGAACTTAATATAGGAGAAAGAATTGAAATTTTAAGAAAAGATTTAAGTATGTCTAGGAGAGTTTTTGGAGAACGACTTGGTGTTAGTGAAAGTGTCATTGTAAATATAGAATATGACCGACTTAAACGACCAGAGCAAAAAGAATCTTTATACAAACTAATTTGCAAAGAATTTAATGTGAACGAAGAATGGCTTCGCACAGGCGAAGGAGAAATGTTTGTTTCTTTAGATAGGAAAGAACAAATCGCACAGCTTACAGTTGATTTGTTCAAAGGAGAAAAAGACTCTTTTAAAGAAAGATTGCTTTTAGCACTCGCAAAACTAGATGAAAGTGAGTGGAAAGTGCTGGAAAAAATTGCAGAAGACTTGACAAAAGAAAAGGACTAGGTTTTCCCTAATCCTTAAGTCTTTTGATAATCTCAATTATAAATAGAAGTGTTTCTTCATCTTCTATTTGATTGATTAATTCAAGTAATTGTGATTTGATGTCTGTTGTGTTCATGGTATGTATTCCCTCCTGCGTTTTGTGTATTGAACGCACGTTCGAAATTCCTTATTTAAATAATACTACTCTTTGTAATTTATTTCAAGAAGTTTTTTCGAACATTTGTTCTTAAAGAGTTTTTTACTTAACCCTTTTACTATATATACACATGACTAACGGAAATCTAACGCGGTTTTTGGGATTTGTCCCAGATGTGGGACACTTATTTATATGGAGAGTCTAAAAGGTCTGAAATTCGTACTTTTAGACCTTTGGCAAGAAGTTCAAGAGTGTCAGCTGACGGGGAAATTTCATTATTCATAATCCGCTGGATTGATGATTTTGAAATCCCAGTTAGATTTGATACTTGACGAATTGTCAAGTTTTTACTTAGCATAATTTTATCAAGTAAGATTTTCATAGCTGTTTTATTTTAGCTTTATAGGTTGCGAAAATCTACAGGTAAATACTGGAAATGGTATAACCGCTGTTGCGTTTATATATAACAAAAAGAAAAGGAGGAATGAGAGATGGCTTTAATTAATTGTCCGGAATGTGGGAAACAAGTTTCTGATAAAGCTTCCATGTGTCCTAATTGTGGATGCCCTGTGGAAAAAGAAGTCAAAATTAATGAATGTGAAGTAGGAGCAACTTGTTGTCCGGTTTGCGGAGGTAAAAACATTTCTTACCAGCGAGAACAATCAATCACTGTAGGCGGTGCAAAACATAGTTATAGTACCTCTAGTAGACATGGACTTTTCTATTGGTTATTTTTCGGTTGGTGGATTTTAATTTTCAAAATGATGTTAAAAATGATATTGGCTGTATGTACTTGTGGAATATCATTATTGTTCCACAAAAAAGAAAAAATTGCATCAGGAACAACAATCAGTGCCGGAAAGCATTTTAATCATACTATTGCTGTTTGTCAATCATGCGGTCATTCTTGGAAAGTGTAAATTATTGCATATTCATAAAAAGTCGACAAAATAAAAAACCGCTCGGTACGCCAATACCGAACGGTCGATACATCCGAAGATGTACAATAAAATGTGTGAAACACATTAACCCCGCAGATATTGTATCATCTTCGAGGCAGTTTAACAATCAGAACATTTATTCTATCTGTTTGTTAGCTGTTATTTTTATACCACTTTTAAATATATTTTAATAAGGAGATGAAAAGAATGATTAAAACACACTATGCATTTGCTTATATTCGCGTTTCTACCGGAAAACAAGATGAACTTTCTCCCGAAAGCCAAGAAAGACTTTTGCGTGAATATGCACATAAAAATAACATAATAATCGTAAAAATCTTTCACGAACATGGTATTTCCGGAAGACACGTAAACAACCGCCCTGAATTTCAAAAGATGATTGGTGTGGTTAAATCAAAAGACCACCCAGTAGACATGATTTTAGTTTGGAAGTTTAGTCGATTCGCACGTAATCAAGAAGAATCTATTGTTTACAAATCTCTTTTAAAGAGACAGCACAATGTTGATGTTGTAAGTGTGTCTGAACCGCTTGTAGATGGTCCATTTGGTTCTTTGATTGAAAGAATCATTGAATGGATGGACGAGTATTATTCCATTCGGCTCTCAGATGAAGTTATCCGAGGTATGACACAAAATGCTATGAAAGAAGGGTACCAAACTGCACCTCCTCTTGGTTACAAGGCTGTTGGTAATGGCAATCCTTACGAAATCGACGAAGATAAATATAAAATTGTAAATTATATTTTTGATCAATTTGATAATCACAATGCAGATTGTACTAAAATCGCACGTGGTTTGAATGAAATCGGATATTTAACACAACGCGGAAATCCTTTTGAATCCCGTTCCGTAAAAAGAATCCTTGAAAATCCGTTTTATTACGGTCTTGTAAAGTGGAAAGATATTTCCTTTATCGGTACACATGAAGTGCGACTTACTAAAGAGCAATACGATATTCGTATGGAAAAGATTCATAAGAATTTTAAGCCGGCACGACGAAGAGATGTGTCTTCATGCAAACATTGGTTGTCCGGTTTAATTAAATGCGGTTATTGCGGAGCTACCCTCGCTTGGAATGGTGGTAATCCTCATTCTCCTGGATTTCAGTGTTACAAATATTCAAAAGGCTTGCACAAAGAATCTTGTTCTTTAAGTGCTTCAAAAGCAATTGCTGCTGTATACGAATATTTCGAAAAAATTCTTGATGGAATGGAATTTGAATACCGATATCACGCACCGGAATCTATGCAACATTCTGATAAGCGTGCACATTTAGAGGAAGAATTAAAAAAGTTATCCACACGAGAAACTCGTATCCGTCTTGCTTACGAGAATGAAGTGGACACTTTAGAAGAGTATAAAGAAAATAAGAAACGTTTGAAAGCGATACGAGAAGATATTGAATCACAGTTAAGCGCACTTGATGTAAAATCTTCTGACTCTCTTCCATCTAAAGAAGATATTTTAAATAAAGTTCGTACAGTTTACGACATTATTAAAGACGACACCGTGAATTATGAAACAAAAGGAGTTTTTATGCGAAGCTTGGTAGAAGATATTGTATACGACAAGAGAAACGGAAAGATGATTTTTACCCTTTACATCTCGTAAGTCTTAAAAATAAAGGCTTTGCGAGATATTATACGTTATTGCATTTTAGTCCTCCGAATTGCGTAATGATCACCTGAGCAATCTTTGGATTTGTCTGCGTAATTTTTACCGGATACTGCAATCGTTTCTCATAATTCCACATCGATTAACATCCCCCTTCCTGCCATGGCCATGGCTCGTTGATCCAGTTCCATCTGTCTGCGCAGGATTCCGCCGCCGTGTCAATCGTAAGCGGTCCGTAGTATTTCGCATACTCTTTTAACGCCTCATTTCGCATCCTGCTGTATTCCTGAAAATACGCAAGCGCATTCTGGTCACACGGATGGGTATCCAAAAATAATTTCACATCATCTACCGCAAAGCTCACCACATTGATCCATTGCAGTAAATCTTTTCTACAAGGTTTTGCCATCATCTCTGACACCCTCCCATCCCTCGAAATGGTTTATTCAATTCCTCGAAAATCGTTCCACAGGAGAACCCTTTTTCTGCATCATAAAGCTTTCTCCACATCTGCCATGGCACATATGCCATCGCCAGAGGCATTCCCTCTAATGCATCATTTTTTTCGCAGCACGGAGCCATTTGTCTGTTCGCCCGGTATTGCATGATATTATCGCGATAATTTTGCATACATATTTTTCCCTTTCTTGAATACTTATAGTATATTGTATGTATGCTGCTGAAATTGGTTCTTCTATTCTTCGTTGATTTCTTTCTTCACTTTCTTGATTGTCCTGTCAAACTTCCTCTGTCCTGTCTCATATGAAAACTTTTGCACATAGTCCTCACTTTCAATTGTTCCTTTTTTTAGTTCATCTTCATCAATATCCTGCAGTTGGAAATTTTTTTGTACCGGTCTGCATTGTTTGTCAAATGTAATTTCTACCCCCGTCAATTCATAATGGTCTTTCATGATGATTCCGGTGAGCATCCGTAATTCTTCTTCAAATAATTCCAGTTTTTTATTTTCTGTTACCTGAATCACATATTCTTCCTTTTGTACCTGGGCGGCCGTCAGATTCAGATTCTGAATAGACTCAAAATAAGCATCCATATAAAGCTCCGGTGTGATTTCCGAATCTGTCTCAAAGATTTCTCCACCTTCCCCTTCTCCATAATATATCCCGGCTTCTTTTTTTTCACGGTACTCTGCTCTTCCCCACTCAGCATCTTTTGGCACGACCGCCTTGTCTTCCTCCGTAGAAAATTTCACCTCACTTTGATGATATTCCTCCCCAAGCTGAACATCTACGTATGGCTGCTGTTTTAAAATATCATTGATTTTTTCCGCACCATCTACCTCTTTTGCACATGCAGTCAAAAACAGACAGCTTGCAATCCCAAATAGCACTTTATTTCTTTTTCTCATCCTTTTTCTCCTCTATTTTAAATAATCACTTGGTTTCCTGTATTTTTCCCGGTAAATTTTCTTCTCTGGACTTTTCCATGTTTTTTTCAACAGTTTCTTCAAATCATTTTCCAAATAAAACTTTTTCTCCTTAGCAGGCGATGCCGGCAGTACATCAAGCATCTGATGTGCCTCCACATAGTCCGCCGGAGCATAATTGAAAGATTCCGTATCCACCACCTTTTTTTGGGAACTTTCTTTCTCTTTTTTATAGGAAGAATCTTTGCTCATCACATTCTGTGTATCTTTCGTTTTCAGCACGTCCCACTCTGTCACAAATTCTCCCGTCTCCACATTGATGATAAACTCTGACAGCCTGTTCGGCGTCAGAATTTTATCGTACTTTTGTCCGTCAAATGTACTGTCTTTTTGAATTTTATTGTGATGTCTGGAGGGTTCTCCATAATACAAAGAGAACTCAAACTCCGCCGCATAATTTTTCAATTTCTCATAGTCCGTCTTCCCGTCAAAGTTATTGCGCACATATTCTATATTATGTTTATCTATATACATACGGAATTGGTGAATCATCGGATCATCCAACCGCTTATACGTTTTGTTTTTCTTCTGATAAGCATCTCGGACACATTGGGCATAATCCTCCAGAAAAATAGAATGTGGTTCCATACTCAGGTAAAATTCATCTCCGTCTTTCAATTGTAACATCCCGTTCTCATCCAGATATCCACCCATCTGCTCTATGACAAGCAACGCTTTCTTCTTTGCTTTAAGCTCACTGGACTCAAACATATAGGTATAGACATCTGAGCCGACCAAATGTGCCGATTTGTACACTCTGTCCAACTGCTCTAGATACTCCTCCTGTGTAATCTGTTCCCCTTCATATCCCTTGGCAAACTGTCCGAACTTATTATCGACCGCCTCCAGATATGCAAACACAGCTCTTTTGTCCCACCCCGCACGATCCGCCAGCTCTTCTGTCTGCGCCTGTAGAACAAGCAGAAAATGCTCATCTGTCACTTTGACCACATTTGACAGTTCATCAATATAGTCAATTACTTCAACTTCCTCAAACGGTTTGATCTGTGCAATTTCGTCTTCCACATCAGAAAAAGCATTCTCTACAACTTCTCTTGTTGTATATTCAAACTTTTGATTCAGCTGCTGTTCTAAATAGGTAATCCGATCCTGCCGCGCTACATCCGATGTGATATGAAACCGTATCTCAATCGGGCGGCATGCCTCATCGAACAAAATATCGATTTGTGAAATCGTAAACATCTCATTGTCAATCACACCCACAAAAGATAACGGAACAAGGAAGTTTTCTATCTGTTCCTGCTTAGTTACTTCAATCTGATAATTCTGTTCCTGTATTTCACTCATCTTTAGCCCTAATTCTTTCACCGGATCATAAAAAAATGAAATATCCAGTTCCGGAAATAAATCCCGATAGTCCTTATGCTCATCTTTTCCTCGATATTTCCCATAAAACACAGTCGCTTTTTCCCCATTTCTTACAATCGTCTTATGTTCACCGTCATTTGGATATACAACTGTCTTCTCTCCATCTACATCATACAAAATGGTTTTGCCAAGATACCCTCCTCCGAGTATCGCTTTTACATACATACTGTCATCCAAAATATCCTTCAGGAACAGGTCTTCGGATTCTGTTGCACTCACACGCAAATTTCCTGCCACAATAAATACTCCCAGTACAAGAAATGCCACTGCTATTTTCCATTTTTCTTTCATACAATCCCCCATATTGGCAAAAGACAAGTACCAGCTTGTTCCTGATACTTGTCCTTTGTACATCCCTATTTCTGAACGATTCCCTCGAATCCCAAATCATCTAAAATCTCCAGCGCTTTTTTCACACAACTGTCGCATCCATCAATGGAAACTGTCTTGTCTGCAAGGCTTACCTGAAAATCAAGTCCTGCATCTGTCATCGCCTTCGTGATTCGTTCTACACATTTTTCACAGTGCATATCTTCTGCTTTAATGATTGTCATACTAATTCCTCCACTATTTCATTAATTTTTGTATTACCTCACACAGTTCATCTACCGCTTCATCTTTTCCGTCTCGTATGTCTTCTACTACACACGAATGAATATGACTTGCCAACAACTTTTTATTGAAACTGTTCAGTGCGGATTGAACTGCTGATACCTGATTTAAAATCTCAACGCAATAGCGTTCTTCCTCCACCATGTTCTTAATCCCTCTGACCTGACCTTCGATTCGATTCAGGCGAGTTATCAAGTCTTTCTTCTCTTTTTCTGAACGATGTTTTGTTCTTTCACAGCATTTGTTTTCTTCCATGTTCATTCTCCCTAGTCCAACTTTGTCGTCTTAAGTCTCAAAGCATTTCCAACTACACAGACTGAGCTAAGAGACATCGCCAACCCTGCAAAGATCGGATTCAACAGCGTTCCGTTGATTGCATATAACGCTCCGGCTGCCAGCGGAAGACCGCATGCATTATAGAAAAATGCCCAAAACAGATTCTGTTTAATATTGCGGATCGTTGCCTTGCTCAACCGAATTGCTTTATATACATCCTGCAGATTTGACTTCATCAATACAATATCACTGGAATCCAATGCGATATCACTTCCGCTTCCGATTGCGACTCCGACATCTGCCTGTACAAGCGCCGGTGCATCATTGATTCCATCTCCTACCATCATAACACATTTTCCTTCTTTTTGCAGTACTTCTACAACAGATGCTTTATCATTTGGCAGCACTTCTGCAATCACATGATCTACCCCCACTGTTTCTCCTATATATTCTGCTGTCAGACGGTTATCTCCTGTCAGCATGTGTACCTCAATCCCCAGTTCTTTGATTTTTTGAATTGCCGCTTTACTCGTCTCTTTGACAGTATCTGCGACACTCACAATCCCGATTACTTTACCGCCTGAAGCTACAAACATCGGCGTCTGTCCTTTTCCCGCAATCTGAAGCGCCTCCTCCTCATATTCGGAAAAATCGATCTTCTGTTCCACGCAAAGCTTTTTGTTTCCTATATAATAAGTCTTTCCGGCAATGATTGCTTCAATTCCCTGTCCGGTAATACTTTGGAACTCAACCACTTTTTCTAATTCTATTCCACGATCTTTTGCACCATTTACAATCGCGGCTCCAAGCGGATGCTCTGACACTTGTTCACAGGACGCTGCAATCTGAAGTAATTTTTCCTCACTTTCGCTGTGGCTTATCACTTGCATAACAGTCGGTTTTCCCTCTGTGATCGTTCCCGTCTTATCCAATACAACCGCGTCAACTTTATGGCTGATCTCCAGTGCCTCCCCACTCTTAATCAAAATACCGTGGTTTGCCCCAAGTCCGGTTCCTACCATGATCGCTGTCGGAGTTGCAAGTCCAAGCGCACACGGGCATGCAATGACGAGCACAGATACGAAAATTGTCAGCACAAAGGTAATATCATGTCCAAGCAGCAGCCAAATGATGCTTGCCACAACTGCAATCGTCATAACAGCCGGAACAAAATAGCCTGCCACAGTATCTGCCAATTTGGAAATCGGAGCCTTCTTTCCCTGTGCGTCTTCCATCATCTTCACAATTTTTGCGAGTGTCGTGTCTGCGCCAATATGAGTTACTTTTACAGTGATCGCACCTTGATAGTTTACGCTTCCTCCGATTACTTCATCTTCTTTTTCTTTCTCTACCGGGATACTCTCACCTGTGAGCATCGATTCATCCACACTGGTACTTCCTTCCACCACAATTCCATCCAGCGGAATACGACTCCCCGGCTTAATCAAGATCAGTTCGCCAAGCGCGACAGATTCCACTGGTACCTCTTTCTGTTCTCCGTCTCGTATCACAACTGCCGTATCCGGCGCTAGCTCCATCAGCTTGCGAATTGCCTCTGACGTCTTTCCTTTGCTTCGTCCTTCCATATACTTTCCTACCATGACAAGCGTAACAACGATTGCCGCAGATTCATAGTACAGATTGTGTACTGCATTTTCATTGCCCGGAATAGAAATCGTCATAACTAAGCTGTACAAAAAGGCACTTCCTGTTCCGATTGCAACAAGGGAATCCATATTCGGATGTCCGCGGAACAAACTTTTAAATCCTACCAGATAGAATTTTTTTCCATTATATAAGATAATCGTTGTCAAAATCAGCTGTGCCAAAGCAAAATTCAGCGGATTATGGTGCATGTCCAAAATGTTCGGCAAAGGCATCGGGAAGGGAACCATATGCCCCATGGAAATGTAAAGCAACGGAATTGCCAGCAGTACATTCGTGACCAATCTATGCTTTGTCTTTTTGATGTCCTGCTCTAAAGCTTCCTCCTCTTTCACTTTTTCTTCTTTGTTCTTCTCCACATACAGTTCTGCCCCAAAACCTGCACGTTCCACCTTTGTCACTACATCATTTTGTGTAATCTTTGTCTCATCATACGTGATCGTCAAAATTCCCGTTGTCAGATTCACATTGCTCTCCGAGACACCCTCAAGCTTTCTTGTGACACGCTCCACCGCACTGCTGCATGCCGCACATGTCATTCCTGATATATTATATTTTTCTGTAACCATAACATTCAATCCTCTCAATATACATATAGGGGGTATGTGTATATATTATTCTATCTATCTCAATCTGTCAAGGGATATTTTGAAGCAAATGTGATTCTTACAGAGCATTTGTTATGTAAATAGGACGCAATTTCCCATGCATACAACAAAAAGCCCTGGATCTCCAAGGCTTTTCTCTCATCTAAGACAACGGATATTTTTCTGTTAATTCCGCCACCATTACTTTTACTTTTTCAATATTTTCTTCACTTTCCATCACAAGTGCGATTGCCTCTGCAATCTTGTCCATATCTGTTTCGACCATACCTCTTGTCGTAACTGCAGGAGTTCCAAGTCGAACACCGCTCGTCACAAACGGTGATCTTGGATCGTTCGGAATCGTATTTTTATTACATGTAATATGTGCACGGTCCAAACGTTTTTCCAATTCTTTTCCGCTTAAATCTGTTCCGCTTAAATCAACAAGCATCAGATGATTGTCCGTTCCACCTGAGACAATTTTCACCCCACGTCTCATTAATCCGTCACAGAGCGCCTTTGCATTTTTTACGATTTGCTCCTGATACGCCTTAAATTCCGGCTGCAATGCTTCTTTAAAGGATACCGCTTTTCCAGCGATCACATGCATGAGCGGTCCTCCCTGAATTCCCGGGAACACGGCTTTGTTAAAGTTAAATTTATCTGCCGCCTCCTGATTACATAAAATCATTCCTCCACGAGGGCCTCTGAGTGTCTTATGAGTAGTGGTCGTCACCACATCTGCATACGGAATTGGCGATGGATGCAGTCCGGCAGCCACAAGTCCTGCAATGTGTGCCATATCCACCATAAGATACGCTCCTACTTCATCTGCAATCTCCCGGAATTTTTTAAAGTCGATAGTTCTTGCATATGCGCTTGCACCTGCCACAATTAATTTCGGCTGTTCTCTCAATGCAATCTGTCTCACATCTTCATAGTCAATGAATCCTTCATCATTCACCCCGTAAAACACAACATCAAAATATTTTCCGGACATGTTAACCGGTGATCCATGTGTCAGATGACCGCCATGATCCAAATTCATGCCAAGTACTTTATCTCCCGGCATCAGCATTGCAAAAAATACCGCCATGTTTGCCTGCGCTCCTGAATGAGGCTGTACATTCGCATAATCACATCCAAATAATTTTTTTGCACGTTCTATTGCAAGATTCTCAACAACATCTACACACTCACAACCACCATAATAACGCTTAGCCGGATACCCTTCTGCATATTTATTCGTCAAAGGGCTTCCCATCGCTGCCATCACCGCATGACTCACCCAGTTTTCTGATGCAATCAGCTCAATATGAGAATTCTGTCTTTCCATCTCTTTCGTTATCGCTTCTGCTATTTCAGCGTCTGCTGTTTTTAATTCATCAAATTCGTACATTTTCAGATACCTCCTCACCATTTTTCGAACTAATTTTAGAATAGCATATGTTTTTTGATTTTTCAACCGGGTCTGAACAGTCAAAAAAATACATGGAAATAAATTTTGCATTTATTCCATGTATCTTTTAGTCCGATTATCTTACTTAGCTGCCTCACCAAGTGTTACCTGTACAGTCTGTTCTTTATATTCACCATTCTTTTCCGGTACCTGAACAGTTACATCTACAGTCTCGCCTGCTTTGTAGTATTCCAGCTGAGATTTCAAAGTATCCATACTATCAATCTTTGTTCCGTCAAACTCTGTGATAATACTTCCTTTTGTGAGACCAGCTTTTTCAGCTCCGCCGTCTTTTGTTACGCCGGAAATAAACACACCTTCCGGCATATTGTACACCTGAGCACTCTGTGAGTCCACATCTGTACCGCTGATACCAAGCGCTCCTCTCTCTGACTCATCTACTTTGGTTCTTGTCTGACGATTCATCAAATCATTGATAACATCTGTCACATCTGAAATCGGAATCGCATATCCCATACCTTCTACTGCATCTGCATTTACTTTTACTGTATTGATACCAATTACTTCACCTTTGGCATTCAAAAGTGCTCCACCACTATTACCAGGATTGATTGCTGCATTTGTCTGAATTAAAGTTGTCTCAAAACCATCTACAGTTCTGTCTTTTGCACTGATAATTCCGTTTGTTACAGACTGACCATATCCAAGAGCATTTCCAATTGCAATTGCCGGCTCACCTACACGAATTGCATCAGAATCTCCAAGTGTCGCTGTCTTAATCTCTTTCATAGTAGAGTCTTTAATCTGATCTAACTGAACGGCTACAACTGCAAGGTCAATGTTGGAATTTGTTCCTTTTACCTGTGCTTCAACGCTCTCTTCATCTACAAAAGTAACTGTCAGTGTACTGCTTCCTTCTACTACGTGGTTATTTGTCACAATCAATAACTCTGAATCATTCTGTCCGATAATAATTCCAGATCCGCTGCTCTGGCTTTCATATTCACGAACACCGCCAAAGAAATCCTGTACCTGCTGTACACTTAAATTTGTAATTGATACAACTGACGGCATTACATTTTCCACCATATCCGCAAGATCGGAATCTACATCTGAACTCGTATTCGTCGATATTTTTGTGGAATTCACCTTCTGTCCGGATGATGCGACCGTAGTTTTATTTCCAACCACTTTATTGATCACAAGATTACTTGCCTGAAATGCTGCGCTTGCCAACAAACCAAATACAAGTGCCATGCAGATGCATGTTGCCCACTTCACACCAATATGAATCGGCTTTCTCTCTTTTTCCTTTCTCATATGGCGACGTGGCTGCTTCTTTGACTCCTCATCTGGCTGTTCATATGTCGGCGCACCATATGTCTGAGAATCGTATGACTGAGAATCATACGACTGAGAATCACGTGTCTGGGACTCTTGTGTGGAAGATTCATATACCGGCGGTTTTTCATAGTATGATGTATTCTCCTGCTCTGTTCTTTGTTCCGTCTGTGCAGCTTCCTCTATTATCCCATCTTCCGGTACCGGCGGTTCTATTCTTGCCGGTTCCTCTCTTTTTTCTTCATTATTTCCGTAATTATATTCATTATCCATTGTCAAGACTCCTTTCATTTCCTTTGATGATAGTAGTCTAACAATAATTTGTGATAAAACTGTGTTTTATTTGCAAAAAAACTTTGAAAAACTATTCTACAGTTACTGATTTTGCTAAGTTTCTCGGCTTATCTACATCGCATCCTCTTCCGACAGATACATAGTATCCAAACAGTTGAAGCGGAATGATTGCCAATGAGTTTGCAAAATATCTGTTTGTCTCCGGAATATAGATGACATAATCTGCTACTCTCTCCACATCAGTATTTCCTTCGTTTGTCACTGCCATAACGAACGCCCCACGTGTACGCACTTCTTCCATATTGCTGATCATCTTTTTATACAAATCTTCCTGAGTAAGCACCGCTGCAACCAATGTTCCTTCTTCAATCAGAGAAATAGTTCCATGCTTCAACTCTCCCGCTGCATATGCTTCTGAATGAATATAAGATATCTCTTTTAATTTCAGAGAACCTTCCATGGAAATAGCATAGTCAATTCCTCTTCCGATAAAGAATACATCTTTTGCAGCCAGATAGCGGTTTGCAAACTTCTGAATTTTATTTTTATTATTCAACAGCAATTCTACCTGTTCCGGAAGCTTCTGCAGGTCTTCCAGCATCTCTTTCAAGCTTGCGTCATCCAAAGTACCTCTTGCATGCGCAAATTTCATTGCGAGCAAATACAATGCAATCAACTGAGAAGAATATGCCTTCGTCGTAGCTACCGCAATCTCCGGACCTGCCCATGTATACATCACATTGTCCGCCTCTCTTGCAATTGAACTTCCGACAACATTGACAATTCCAAGCACTTTTGCACCCCTGGCCTGTGCCTCTCTCAGCGCTGCCAGAGAATCTGCTGTCTCTCCTGACTGACTAACTACGATGACAAGTGTCCCTTCTTCTAAAATCGGGTTGCGATAACGGAATTCAGACGCCAAATCCACTTCCACAGGAATTCTTGCCAGTCCTTCAAAAATATATTTGCTTGTCATTCCTGTATGATTCGCAGAACCACATGCAACAATCATAATCTTTTTAATCGCACGGATCTCGTCATCGCTCATCTTTAATTCTTCAATCACAATGTCGTCGCCTTTGATTCTCGGCGAAAATGTATCCAGAATCGCTTTCGGCTGTTCGTACATCTCCTTCAGCATGAAATGTTCAAATCCACCTTTTTCTGCGGCATTGATGTCCCAGTCAATTCTTGTGGATTCTTTTTCGATCGGCTCTTCATCCACTGTGAAAAATTCCATTGTAGAGTCTGTCATACGGACAATCTCCTCATTTTCAATGAAATATACATCTCTTGTATACTTCAATACTGCCGGAACATCTGATGCAATGATATTTCCATTCTCTGTATGTCCCACAATCAATGGGCTGTCCTTGCGGACTGCATACAATTCTTCCGGATGATCTTTGAAGATTATTCCAAGAGCATAGGAGCCTTCCATACGATGCATAATCTTTGTGATTGCCTCCAACGGATTGCCTTTGTAATAATAATCAAGTAAATGAGCAATAACCTCTGTGTCCGTCTCAGAGATAAACTCGTACCCTTTTTTCTCCAGTTTCTTTTTTAGTTTCAGATAATTTTCGATAATTCCATTGTGAACAACAACAATAGATTCCTCTTTGTTGAAATGCGGATGTGCATTGACATCCGATGGTGATCCATGTGTTGCCCATCTTGTATGACCGATTCCGACTGTTCCCGGAAGTGTTGCACCATCGTGAGATAATTCACTTAGCACTTTCAGTCTTCCCTTTGATTTTAATGTTGCTACCTTTGTTCCATCATATACGGCAATCCCCGCTGAATCATATCCACGATATTCCAATTTTTCCAATCCATCTAACAAAATAGGGGCTGCCTGTTCATTTCCAATGTATCCTACGATTCCACACATAATTTTTACCTCCACTTTTGTACAAATCACCATTTTTTTTGCACTATGTGGTTTATTGTAGCAAACCTGAACTGATTTGTAAAGAAAAAAAGAGGATACTTAGTTATCCCAAGTTCCTCTTTTCGCTTCCTTAATCGTCTAAATCAATAAAATCAAGGTCAAAATCTTCATAAGATTGTTTCTTTTCTTTCGCCGATGCTGTTCTCTCATCATTCAAACGATCAGCGCCAAAGTCGGTGTCTGAAAAGTCATCGTCACCAAAGTCATCATCATCAAAATCATCGTCGTCGAAGTCGTCCCCGAAATCATCATCAAAATCGTCATCATCGAAATCATCTCCGAAATCGTCTTCGCCTACAAAGTCATCTTCAAACTCATCTTCATCTGCAAAAGTATCTTTCTCCTGAACATCTGCCTCTGCAACCTGTTTTTCCTCTAAATATGTCTCTTCAGGATCGGCATCTTCTGCAGTTGCTTCCTGATTTGCAGTCTCATTCTCAGACTCCTCATCCGTCTCGATCATTTCAATATCTTCATCATCTTCTAAATCAATTCCATATTCATCATACAGCTCATCTAATTCCGCATTTCTGTTGTGGAGTTTCACTGCTAATACAATTAAAATCACAATCAAAATGACAAACAGTACTGCTGCACCTAATATCACATAATTTAAATAGTTCTCAATAGATGAAATAAATTTCCCTAAAAATGAGTCTGCTTTTTCCTCTGTCTCTACCGTCGGAGCATCAAATCTCTGATATGTTCCATCTACAGAATCATATTGATATAATGATTTTTCGCCCTGGTTATTCATGGCATACAGAATGTAATAATCGCTCTCTTCTGCATTTCTCCAGGCAGGAAATGTCTGATCGTTCAATGTAATCTCAGTCTCCTGATATTCCTTTGGAAGTTTGATATCTCCTCGTTCTGAAAGAAGCATAATCGCCGCTGTGTCAGAAATATTAATCTGTTCAAACGGAACAAATGTCGATGTGTCATTGTCATACAAGAAAAACTTTCCATTGTTGTCCGCATCTACCAAATATGCTAAATATACATCTGCTGTCTGCTGCTTTACTACTTTGCGCTGTGCTCCTTCATATTCCATAGTTGCCTCTGCAAACCCTAATGGAATCTCCGCCTCTGAAAATGATTCAGAAAGTGTATATTCTGTTCCGTTCACAGTTACTTTCACATCAGTTGTTGAGCCTTCTGTTGTATTCTCACCTTCTGTTGTATCTGTCGGTGTTGTGCCATCTCCTGCTGCAATTGTAACCGCAGATGAACCTTCAGTACAGTTCAAAGTCTCATCTGAGTAAAGCCATGCTTTATAACTGCTGACTTCAATCTTTGCAGTTCCTTCTTTCAATACATCAAACTGCATGTTAAATCTTAATTCAGTCTCGCTTCCTGTTCCTTTGCCGGAATAGACTAACTGTCCACTTCCGGATTCCGTGACATTATCACCACTTTTGAATTTTAAATATTCTGTATCGTAAGTCAGATTCAAGTCTGCATCACCGATTGCCGCTCCCGCTCTGACTACTCCGGTAACTTCTACCGTCTCTCCTACTTTTGTGGATGGATCACTGAATACAATCTGTCCATCTGCTGCATATGTCAGCATTCCAAAGCATGGTACTATCAGACATACCGACAATATAAATGTGGCTATTTTTTTCATTACTTTCATGCGTTCTTCCTCTTTCTTTCGTTTCGTAACAATTATTGCATGCCAGTTTCTGACATTCTTCATACATATTACACTGTTTTCATCAAATTGTCTAGTTATTTGACATTATTCCTGATTTTCCGTATCTTGTGCGCTCTCCGTATAATCAGCCCTTGTATATCCTGTGAGTGTCTCGATTTCACTCGCAATCTCTTTCACTTTTTCAGACACTGTATACTCGTCCTTCGGGTACAAAAACTCATGCAGTTCCTGAACATTCTCTGCAAGTCCAAGCGGTATAACCGAACTTCCGACACCATCCACATTGCCATCTGTCAGCTCAAATGGAAATCCCTTCGCCTCGCCAAGCTGATACTGAGTCGCATCCGCTGCCAATCCAATCAAATTTTTCAGCGAAAAGCTTGTCGACACCTGTGGAAAGACTTCATCAATAATCTTATTGATTGTTCCAAGCTTTGTATGCAGCACTTTGTCAAAGATTTTTTCCAAAACCAGCCTCTGCCGCTCCGTTCTCGTATAGTCTCCGCCTGCCGTGGAGCGAATTCTTGCATAGGTAACCGCCTGACTTCCGTCAAGGAGCTGATTACCGGAATGCTCAATGAACTTCGCTTCTTTACCAGCCACCTGCGCTGTCTCTTCCAAAAACTCATTCATGTACTGGACTTCCTCTTCCTTAATGTCAACCTCGATTCCGCCAAGCAGATCAACCGTATCCGCCAACGCTTTAAAGTCAACTGTTACATAATTTTGAATATCCAAATCCAGATTTTTATTCAGCATATTGATAGCATCCTGCGGACCGCCTGTAAAATATGCATTGTTGGCCTTTTTGATTTCTCCATTCATCTGCTCCGTCAACGTATCACGATAGACAGACACCATCTTTACTTCCTTCGTCTGATTATCAATTGTTGCTACAATGATGCAGTCCGCATGTGTTCCCTCTTCCAGCTGTCCTTCTCTGGAATCTCCTCCAAACAGCGCAACCGTTGTATATCCTTCCTGATTTGCTCCCTCATTCACTTTGATGTCTCCCTCATCAAATGATGTGACCTGAAACTTATCATACTTTAAAATCACATAGCCCACTGCCAGTAATACTGCAAGAATCACAATCTCTGCCAGCAAAAAAAGAACTCTCTTTTTTCTCCTCGATTTTTTTCTCTTCTTTTTCATCAAACCAATTCCCTTCTTAATATTTATCATCCCCTATTGAAATAAGCATCCCCAGCCTATCTATGTTTCTCTTTGGGAATGCTTATACTCTCAATATCCGTTGGCGGATCTGTTGGCTCCGTCGGTGGATCCGTCGGCTCTGTAGGCGGATCTGTTGGTTCCGTCGGCGGACTTTCCGGTTCTACTGGCTGCTGCGGCTCCTCCGGTGTCTGAGGTGTCTCCTCCGGTGTCTGAGGTGTCTCCGGCTCCTGCGGAGTTACCGGTTCTTCCGGCGCGACCTGATCGCCTGTACTTTCCTCACTGCTATCATTGCCATTGCTGTTATTATTATAACTATTATTATAATTCTGATTCTCCTGTGTCTCACCAGACGCTCCCCCTGATTGCTCTGCGCTGCTGTCTGACTGGCTTGTCCCAAGCTCTGCCTTGATCGCACTGTCAATACTCTGTACTTTTGCCGAAGGCTGATAATCAACCGTTCCATATAGGAATTCATGAAGCATTTTCACATTTGTAAGTAGATCTGTGGGAATCACAATACTTCCTTTTCCTAGAATGGTATCCGTTGTCTTTTCCATCGGAAATCCTGTTGTCTCCGCGATCTTATATTTCGCAAACGACTTTGCGTAATTTAAGATTTCCGTAATACTCAGGCTTGTCTTTATTTTCGGAAATACCTGATCGATAATTTTATTGATTGTCACCAAATCACTTTTTACGGCTTTTTCAGCAATTTTCTCAATTACTCTTCTTTGTCGCTCTGTTCTTGTGAAATCACTTCCCGCCGTAGATCGGATACGCGCATAAGTTGTAGCCTGAACTCCATCCAATGTCTGTAATCCGGCCGTCGTGATATGGTTCGCAGCCTTGCCTGCAACTGCACCTGTCTCATCAATAAACTCGTTGATATACTGAACTTCCTCTTCCTGAATCTCAATCTCAATGCCGCCAAGCAAATCTACAACATCTGAAACAGCAGTAAAATCGACGGTCACAAAATCCTGTATATCCAAATCAAGATTCATATTCAGCATATTGATTGCCTGCTCGGCACCACCATAACTGTACGCCGCATTGCATTTCTGAAGTGTTCCGTCTGAAAGATCTAAAAAACTGTCACGATACACAGACACAAGCCTGACTTCTTTTGTCTCATTGTTCAAGCTGGCAACAATCAGACAATCTGTTCTCGTTCCCTTTTCCATCTCTCCTTCTCTCGAATCCACTCCAAAAACAGCAAAATTCGTATATCCCACGCCCACATCTTCTTCCAGATCATTGACTACAATCTTTTCCTTCGGAATCACTTCTCGCTTTACCTTTCCAAGTTTTGCAGTCACATAGAATCCCGCTGATGCTGCAAGGCAAATAATAACGCCGCTGATGCACAAAGCAATCTTCTTTCCCCTGCTCAGGCGTGTGAACCAGTTAGTTAATCTCCCCTTCTTTCCTTCCATATGAGTTTCCCCTTTTCTTTTGCTCAAAATCAGTTGATATTATCATACACTAAAATCTTTTTATCAGCAAGTATGAGGTGCTTTTTACTGCATCCTATCGCAATAAAAAACGGAACTGTAACTACAACTGCATATGCATATCGGAACTCCGCAAACACCGGTGTCGCAATCATAAGTGAAGCCACGATTGCAAGCACAGGGAAAAACACTAAAATTTTCTGTTTTTTGAAAATGCTGATCCAAAACATCGCAATTGCGATCCATGTATAAATCCCAATTCCCCAAAACCATTCTATTACCGGCATCGCATAAAAGAAACCTTCCACTTTTTCCAATCCAGCCTGAAATACTGATGGTAATTTTGAATCTCTTACCATTCCAAATGTATTATCTTTAACCTCTGTCGACACAGCCCAGTATTCCACTCCGGGACACCAAAATCCTCTCGTCTGATCGATCTGTGCTTTCAGATATGTTCCTGGATATTTCATTCCAAGCTCCAGCCATAATTTCAAATACTCTTTTGCATGTTCCTTAATATAATCCTGATTTCCTTTTTCTCGCACCAACGTTTTAATCGGATCTGAGATTGTACTGTCATACTCTTTTGGCACCCGTTCCAAATCTACAACTTTACTCAATAATTCTTCCTGTTCCTGGGTCAGTTCTCCTCCATCTGTAATAACACGTGCAATGTGCTGTGCAGGAATGGATAGCGCTTCAATCGTATCCGGTTGTACCACTTTATAGTGCTCCATAACAGGCCCCTTCACAAACATTACAAGAAACACAGTCGCAATACAGATGAGTCCCGTCTGAACTCTTTTTTTCTTCATGAAAAATATAATAAACGGAATACACAGCACATATGCATAAAATCCGTTGCTTCTTAAAAGACTTATAAGAATGCCTGTTATGAAGAATAAAATCCAGTCCACTTTTGTCTGTTCATTGCACTCCATTTTCCACAAAATCACAGAAAACAAAAGGACTATTGCTCCCATAAGCACGTCTTTCCACATTGTCACAGCATAAAACGCATTGATTGGAAAAACTGCATAGAAAATCAGACAGCCAATCAGATATATTCTTCTTGTCCCTTTCTGATACAGATAATAAATGACATAGGCATAAATCAGTGCTAAGACACACATTTGAAACATCACATAAATGGCAACACCTGTATTTATGCTGTCACTAATTAGTTTTCCCAAAAAGCAGCAAAATTTAATCATCAACGTCTGAATCCATGGCTGATGATTGCTGTAACTGCTAAGTCCGATTGCCTGCTCTACCTGCCATTCTGAATCCCACGTCACTACCCCCGGATATAATGTCAAAAAATATGGCAGCCAGCATATCAGACAGATTCCAACGATTCCCCAATATAACTTTTTCGACTTTTTTCGCTCTTCTTTACTATCCATCATTTCAAAAGCTAAAATCTTATCCCAAATAATTCCCAGTAAAATATATAAAATGATACTATAAAGAATGACACGTGCTGTACAAACACAAATCAAAGATAATCCTGAAAACCCAAGCACCTCATAATTTCCTAAAACCCAAAACACCGCAAATACAATTGATAACACTATTAAAAAATTGCGTTCCTTTTTTTCCCTTTTCCACTTTACTTCAAACTTCATCTTACCCTCAACTATCCTTTTTCTCCAAAAACAGTTTTCTCGTAACAAAATTATAGACCATTACAACGATTGTAGCACCAATTTTAGATATCATATAAAAAACTCTGAATTTTTCCACCGCAAGCCACATAATCAGCTGATTGATCCCCAAACCTATGATACTAAGTACAACAAACAGCGCAAACTCTTGCTTTTTATCTCTGTTTTCTTCTACCTCAAATACCCATTTCACGCTCATGACATAATTAAAAATAACAGACACCGCAAAAGAAATCCCACTGGAAATCAAATAATTGATGTGAAATACTTCTGTCAAAAAGATCATGATACCATAATCAATGACAAACGCGCTTCCCCCTACAACACCAAACTTCATAATCTGCTTTATTAATTTTTCCATCTCTTCACTTCCTGTTTTTTATTTCATCTGATTCAGCATCAGCTCATATAATTGTCTGTGTTTCTTTACAATTACATCTAAAATAATACCGCAGACCCAAAGCAACATTCCCAAAACTGCTATCACACCGGACACAATTAAAGTTGGAAATCTCGGAACCAGTCCTGTTTGAATATAATCCACAAATACCGGGACAAACAAAATCAAGGTGATTGTCCATAGCACTGCCGCTATCAGAGAGAAAAACGCAAACGGGCGATATTCCCGAAACAACGTCGCAATTGTCTTTAACACTTTCATTCCATCAGAAAACGTATTCAGTTTCGAATCACTTCCCTCCGGCCTGTCTCTATAAACAACTGGAATTTCCTCAAGCAAGAAGTTCTTGTCCACTGCATGAATAGTCATCTCCGTTTCTATCTCGAACCCTTTTGACAATACCGGGAACGACTTTACAAACATCCTGCTGAATGCCCTGTATCCCGTCATGATATCTTTGACCTCATTTCCGAATAGCTTGTTGATAAAAAAACGCACTGTCCGGTTTCCCATATTATGAAATGGTCTCTTATTTTCTGTAAAATAGGTAGATGAGAGACGGTCGCCGATTACCATGTCCACACCTTTGTTCAATACTTTGTCCACCATCTCTCTCGCGTGCTCTGCCGGATATGTATCATCTCCGTCAATCATCAGATAGCAGTCCGCATCAATCTCACGGAACATACTCCTGATGACATTTCCCTTTCCCTGACGATATTCATATCTGACTACCGCACCTGCTGCTCTTGCAATTTCATCCGTGCCATCTGTTGAATTATTGTCATACACATAAATTGTGGCCTCTGGCAATGCCTTCTTATAGTCTTCAATTACTTTTTTAATTGTGATACTTTCATTGTAACATGGTATTAATACTGCTATCTCACTCATAATTTTTCCCCTTCTCAACTTATTTACGTATAATTCCAGTCACCCGTTTTATCAGTGCCTTGAATTCCTTCGGTTCAAATCCCATATTCACTACTACTATTGCCACAGCACTCACAACTCCGGCAGCCAGTGCATATACAAACCAAATAATAAAAGAATCCATCTGCTGTGGTACAAATTTGATTCCTGCAAAAATCAAAAGAATACTCATCACAAGATTTCTCAACACTCTTGCTAATGATTTCCCACCAGAACCTTTAACCAGTTTCTTATGGTTATAAATCATAACTTCAACAGAGCGGTATGCATACGAGCACGCTGTTCCAAACAGAACTCCCGCCATTCCAAATTTTCGAATACATACAACAGATACAACAATATTGATAACCGCCTCTAAAACAGCTTGATACTGTGTCTCTTTATAATGTCCTGCTGCGCAAATAATGGTAAGACCTGGAATTCTAATATTCTGTAACAACACAATCACCGTAAACAGTCCCGCTACAACTGGTCTCATATAATTTGTATCAGTCATATTTATCGTATATACCGACACAAATGGTAAAATCAATACTCCCATACATACAGTAACAATAAATAAAATTGTCATATACATATATTCATATGTAGCATAACTCCTTCGAAGCGTTTCTTCTTCTTTTTTGGAAATAACCTCTCCAAACCCAGCTGTCAATCCATTTGAAAAAGAAGTCAAAAGCATATTAACTGCATACACAATCAAATTGTATACCCCATAAACGCTTACTTCCAAAAGAGAGTCTCTTCCAAGAAGAATCGTCAATAATACAACATCCGTATTATTGACAATAATACCAACAACCTGATGAAGAAGGGCTGCTCCTCTCTGGTTTAAGGCCGCTGTCCGCGGTTCAACGTGAAAATCAAGTTCTGGATACTTCTTTTTTGCATATTGTCTAACCAAAACTAATCTAAGCATATAAACGCCGGTTGCAACCGCTTTTACCCATAATACGTTTGCTCCTTGATAAATCAAGAAAATTGACAATATCATATTTACCAATGTGCCTGCCGATTGAATCAATGCAACAACGTACCCCTCTTGGTTTGCTGTCAATAAAACTCTATATTTTCCCAAAAAGAAATAGTCAACAAGAGTACTGCTTGCCAATACTAAAACCATACTTCTGACAAGCGTATTATTCAACTGTCCCGAAATCATAAATGGATACATGATTGTTAATACTCCAACCAATCCGAGAAATAGCATTCCCGAACGATTATAAAATCGTCTTGCTGCCGACAACACACCATTTACTTCTTTTGTATCATTATTTGCAAGCGGTGCATACAGCGCAACGACAGATGCTGTTCCTACTCCTGCTTCAGCAAGTCCCAAATATGCCAAAAATTGATTAATAGACGTAATCATTCCGTTTATATTAGAACCATATGCCTCCAAAAAAAATCTGGGTAAAATAATTCCGGACGCAAATACAATAACCTGCAAAAACAGATTTGCAACCATATTTTTAAATGCCTGTTCACTTCTCATATGAATTTCCTTTCCTTTGCCGTTCCATAATTACATAGAAAATTTTATCTATAATACAACTGTCCACTGTTTCATCAAACTTTCTGGCAAATAAATGCGGAGCTTCCATTAACTCTTCATAATCCTTTTCTTTCCATATATAGGGATTCCCTCGCTTCCAATCAATCAAACGCAAGCTTGCATAGTAGTCATCTTCCAACGAAAACACGTTCTTTTTATATTTTTCTGAATTCCAAACGAGTGTCTGTATAAAAAACTCATCTGCGCAAAGTGTTGCATGAAACATCTTATAGATATTTTCTTGATTTTCCAAAATAAATTGAACTAACTCATGCGTAATACTTACCCAGTTTGCTCCCAAACAATATTCCATTCCACTTACATGCCGACTTACTCCCATTCTCCGTTGTACAAATAATGAAAGTTTCTCCAAAAAACAAAAAAAACCTTGCTTCTTACGTCCCACTTTCTCCTGAAGCCAATGATATTGTTCATATTTATATTTTGACTCTTCCCAAAATGTTTTTGGACAAAAATAAATAAATTCTTTTCCTCTATGCATTTCAAAAAATGTATGAATTTCATCTTGTGTCTTGAGTGGCAAATCTGCTCCACTGAGTAAATGATAATATTCATACCCTCTTTTCCAAGCTGTCCCGAATAAAATCAGTTCACTCTGAATTTGACTATATCCTCCCCATTGCTCATGAATTCTATCTGTGAAATATAACGTAGATCTGGTGACAACTTTTTGCAGCTCCTCTTTTTCAAAAGTAACGTCTAATCCGATGTGGATATAAATATCATTTCGCTCATCATCTAATAACATCAATAATTTTTTCAACAGTTCAAATTGATGATGTGCCTTAATTAAATATGCGTGCTTTTTCATCATTTACTTCTTTTTCCTCTCACTTATAAAGACCAGTTTGCGATAGAAACTGACATTCAAGAATAGTATCATTGCCGATATTTTTCGATTTCGATTAAAATATCTGTTTTTTAAAATACGTATTATATGTCTCCTTATAAATAAAATCAGTTCTTTTCGCCCTTCAATCTCTCGATAATTTTCTTCCAAAAGCATTTTATCTAGCACAATAAATCGGGACCACAGCCAAAGACACTCCGCCTCTTCTGTCAAAGCCGGAAACTTCTCCTGCACTACCTTATAGTTTTTCGTATATCCCTCAATAATGTCATACAACTGTGGACGATACGGTTTTCCTGTAATACTGTCTTCTCTATGCAAATAGTAGTATTTTGATTTGGTCCCTACTGCCACTGTTTTTATCCGTTGCATCAAATCTACTGTAAAATAAATGTCTTCATACAATTTTCCTTTCGGAAACCGCAAATCTTCGATACAGCTTCTTCGAATCAATTTGTTCCAAATTTCTCCACGAATCGTATGGCCCTGTAAAATACATTGAAATGCCTTTTCTCCACTGCACACAAAATCGCTTTCTTCCTTTTGTTTCTCAACCCGATCTCTGTAAACCTCGTACACTCCACATGTTGCCATATCAGCATCTGCTTCAATCAAACGTGTATACATATATTCTAACATATCTGATTCTATATAGTCATCACTGTCAATAAAAATAAGATACTCTCCTGTTGCATATGGCATCCCGGCGTTTCTTGCATCACTCAAACCTCCATTTTCTTTGTGTATTACTTTTACTCGAGAGTCCTGTTGTGCATACATATCACAGATTTCTCCACATCGATCCGGAGTTCCATCGTCCACTAAAATAACTTCTATCTCTGAAAATGTTTGATTCAAAATTGAATCCACGCATTTATGAATATATTTTTCTACTTTGTAAACCGGTACAATCACACTGATTTTTGCCATTTATATTCTCCACCTTTATATTCTATAATATTCCATTAATTTTTTTCCTGCTGTCACAATATCATACCCCGCAGCTTCAAATTGTTGCTTTATAATTTCATTTTGGGCTTCTGTTCGTTTTTCACTAGCAGCTTTTAAAATACACGATTTCCACTCTTTTGCATTTTGAGCCAGCGGTAAAAAGGTAACTGTATCTGTAATTTTCACTTCCTCACTAATTGTATCCGCCATCACACTGCATACTCCAGAGGCTTGCGACTCCAAAGCGACAAGAGGCAATCCCTCAAACAATGATGGAAACACAAATACATCCATCGCATTCCATAATTGCGGAATATCTTTTCTAACACCCAAAAAACGTACTTGATCTTCTATTTTATATTTCTGTATTTTAAGAGTAATCTGATTTTTCAAATCCCCATCTCCTACAAGCAACAACACTGCATCTTTGCGTTCCTTTGCAATCTCATAAAAAATATCAACCAAAAAATCATGATTTTTTTGTTCTTCAAATCTACCCACATGTCCAACTACAAATTTGTCTTCAACTTGAAGTTCTCTTCTAATTTCTTTGCGAATAGTTTCTCTGTAACAAAATTTTTCCATATTCAACGCATTATGAATAATACGGAAATGCTCTCCCTCTAAAATCTGCTCTTCAAACAGCCATTTCCCAGCCACTTCACTACACGCAAAAAAATCAGTTGCATACTTTGCAATCTGATGTTTGTTCAAACAATGTAAAATCTTTCTCAGTATCCCAGGAGTAGATGAATTGTGAGAATGTGCAATAATCTTTCTTATTCCTACCTTTTTCCCTACTTTTAAAGGTACTATATTGGCCGCTGAAAGCATATTCACATGAAGCGCATCATACTGTCTTTCTTTTAATATGTTCTCCAATTCTTTTCTGAAACGAATCGGATGTTTTTTGACATTTGAAATATGAAAAACTGTTCCACCAAGAGATTTTATTTCATCCTCATATGCCAAAGTATCATACATACAGATAAAATCAAACTGTACGCCATATTTCACAAGTTCCCTATAATAATTCATAACAAAACTCTCTATCCCACCCGGATTATGAGATAGCCCAACTTGTAAGATTCGCATTTTTATTCTCCTCCCCTACTTTTTTTGCTTATTTAGCTTTTCTTTGTATTCCTTCAATATATATGTAATTTGTCCCGAGCAATAAAAAATAAATCTACTAATATAATCCAAAATCCCTGAAAGCACTAAAGAACAGATAAATACTAATGGAACAATAACTATGTACCATTCCATTCGCTTAGGCATTTCTAAAATTCTAGCATTTAACTTTGGGTAAATCAAAGTATCAAAAATAGACGAAACTAAATACATTCCCAATGACAATTCTGAAATTTTCGTTATGATACTTTTTAAAATATTCGAAATATTCTCTAAATTCATATGTAAAATAAGTAAAAACACAAGAACCGCTAAAATAGTAGGCTGTATACCTTGAAAAGAATTATAATCACTCATTTCGTATGTCGTTTGATAACTTCTCATATAATTAAATATTCCAAATAAAATCAAACTTATAACCAGCAATATAAAATTATCTCTCTTTCGAATTTTAATATCATACTCTCTAATATAAGCACCAATGAAATAGTAGGTCAAAGGCCATAACGCCCCCCAATAACTAGGAATAATTTTCACCCAATTTGCACTTCCTCCCGGCATGAAAATACTATGAATTTCTCTTGAAATCCCCCAAATATTCACTACACTAGGCAACACTGTCAAACTGAACATCGTAACAACTAATCCTATTTTTTGTCTTTTGGATTTTAATCCATTATATAAAAGATTAAGAAAAGGAATTAAAAGGAACAACCCTATGTACATCTCTATATACCATGAATACGATGCCGCACTAAAGTTTAAAATCATTTTTATACTTTCTATAATTCCAAATGACTGGTTTCTTGAAATACTCAAATGAATCAAGCACGCTATACTCGCTAAAACATACATCATATATGTCTTTTTTAATCCGCCATAATATTTTCTACTCGCTACTTTTTTATTCATCAAAAATCCAGTCAAAAGTAAAAATAGCGGAACACAAATCATAAATAGAGTTCTCATCGTTCCCATTAAAAACATTCGTTTTCCTACAACTATCTCATCATAAAATCCAGTCTGCAAAAAAAAATGAACAGATAATACAGTGAAAATTGCTACAACACGAATTAGATCCAAATTGATATTCCTTTTTTTAGTACTGACTATTTTTTTTCTCCACATAGTGTTTCAATTAACTCCTCCCACTCAGAATATATTTTCTCTTTACAAAATTTTTCAATTCCTTTTTTCGTATTTCTAGAAAACAGGATTCGTTGTTGTTCATCTACTATTAATGCCTCTATTTTCGCAGCCATTTCCTCTATGTGATACGGCGGAATCAAGTATCCGTCTTCACTATCATCAATGATTTCTCTTGGACCTGTTATAACATCAAAACTTATCATCGGAAGTCCCAGTGCCTTTGCCTCTAATAGCACAAGCGGTAATCCCTCCCGATAAGACGGCAACACAAGAAATGCATACTCTCCATATATTTGGTATGCATTCTTTACATTCCCTTTTAAAATTAGTTGTTTCTCCAATCCATAATCCTCTATTTTTTTTCGAATCGCATCCAGTGTATCTCCTGTTCCATAAAGTTCCCACTTCCATTCCGGATATTTCGGCAACACAAGTTTTGCTGCCTCTACCAGCATATCATGCCCTTTTTCCTCACTAAATCTTCCAACTGTAATAATTTTCTTTGATGCCTGATTATATGGTTTTCTCGCTTTTAACACTTCCTCCGGTATCCAATTATAAATACTTTGGATCTTTTTAGGATTTGTCTTAAATCTTTTTATATAATCTTGACGTGTCTGTTCTGTCAAAGTCACTGTTTTATGCGAGATGAAACTATCCCAAAGTCGAAACGCTGTAATATCTTTTTTTTCCCATTCATTCATCAATGCACCATGATCACAAAATACATATTTTGCTTTTGTAAAAAATCGAACTGGCGAAACAGTCAGTGCCGGATGATTTTCCATCAAAAATACAATGTCTATTTTATTCTCTTTGATATAATTTTTAAATGGTTTAAATACACTTGTAATTCGCTTTCGAATTCTGCAGTCTTCTGCCAATTCAGCCCGATAATGAATTCTCGGATCCAAATCATACGGTACATTTTTCCCTTTTCCAAAAATACCATATATATATACTTCATATTCATCACAAAAAGCGTTGGCAAGTGATGTTGTCACTTGCTCAACGCCTCCTATTACTGTCATATCATATTCTACAAAACATAATCTCTTCATAATCCACTCCAGTTTGGTCAAACAATACTCATCTTTCCTAAGATAAGTTTATACCACATTTTGAAGTGTTTCTCAAGAGGTGTAAGGGATTATTAAGTTTTAGAAATTCTATTTATAATAGGAACTTGGAAGTTGTTCAGTACGAACAACACTTCCGTTCTTAATATACTTCCTATTCGCTGCAGCACTTCTACTTCCTGTCCACCAAGAGTCTATTATAATATAATCATACCAACTTGGCTGTGTTCCCCATACTTCCGCGTATAGTGTTTTTCCTTCTGTATAAGTAACAAGTTTGACTGGAAAATTAAAATCATTTCTAAACTTTAAATCTGAACTTCCATAATTAACCATTGCATCTTGTCCTATTGGAACATATGTAGATGGAACTGAATGATTTCTTCTTTGTATAATTGTAAGTCCTGCTCGAATAGCTGCTCCATATAACGTTGTACTTGCTTGGCAGATACCTCCACCATATCCGATTCCTCCAACAACTCCCGCCGGTAAATATCCTTCTGCCTTTCCACACGGTCCTGCAATGCCAAAAAACGAAATAGTCTGTCCTGGTTGAATAACAACTTGATTAAAACTCTTCAATGCCTTGCTCATATTATATGTACCATTAGAATTATTTGTAGAAACAGTAGTGAATTTTGACATACACGTTCCAAAAGCCACAACTCGTCCATCATCACCGATTTGAATACCACCAATCACATCATTTCTCGCCATATATTTGGTATCAGAGTAAAAATAATATTTATCCCCACCTATTGTCTGCCATCCACTCACCATAAATCCTTGTGAATTTGCATAATACCAAAGTCTTCCAAATGTAACCCATTGCTCTTTGTACGGAAAACCTGTCGCTGGATTTTTGTAATACTTCTTTCCATTATATTCTCCCCAGCCACCGTCTTTAATCATAACACCTTTTTCATCAAAACGATACCAAACATCATCAACTACCTGTGTTTTATTCTTTACAATTGCAGCATCACTTCCACAATAGTAATATGTTTCTGCAAATCTAATAAATTGATTTTGATATAAGCTTCCATCTTCTTTAGAAAAATACCTTTTTCCATTTTCCTCTATCCACCCTGTACTTTTTATTATAACTCCTGTATTTTTATCCGTATGATAATATTTCCCACCTGCTTTAGCCACTCCGTATTGAACACTTCCGTCAGTACCCATGTAGTAATATGTATTTCCAAAACTAATCATCTGATTCTGATATAGAATTCCATCCGCATTGCTGAAATATCTTTTTCCTTCAAATTCAATCCACCGAGCTTCTTTACACACTCTTCCTGAACTTTCATCAAAATAATAATAATTATCCTTAATACGCACAATACCTTTCGCTAGTTCTCCATTGACATAATAATACCATCCATCTTTCGACCATCCATCTAGCCTTTCATCTTCAGAGCCAGTCTGAAAAACAGTATTTTCGGCTAAAGAAATGTCTCTATCTTCAGCATTTACCATAGAGAGTTCACCGTTACAACAAATAGATAATATCAACGCTAAAGCAGCTATCTTCTTTCCTTTTTTCATCAATAATTCCCCCTTTTCTTATTGACTTATTATCTTTTCTCACACCTATTCTTTTTTAGGATATAAGTGCAACCATTTAATAATATTCTGTATAAATTGACACCTTGTACAAATATACCCCCCTAAATAGCAAGCCAAAATACATGCCCAAAATTGTGCTGTCACAATAAACGAAAGCCACCCAGTTGCTTCTGCTCTTGGAGTTAAAAATATTGTTGTCAACGACAATAAAAATATTGTGTCTATTAATGTGTTCTTTCCAAATCTTTTTAACATATAAATTAACAAGATTCCTAAAATCAAATTAAAAAAGATTAAACCTATATACCCAAAATCAATATATGTTTCTAACATATAAGATGAGCCCCATCCTTGACCATTCAAATAATCTTCTGTTCTTACCAAGTATGAAAAATTATGGCTAAAATTATTACTTAATGTCCCATTAATCCAATTATTCCCTTCCGGAAAAGGTTCCGTTCCAAAAAGCATTTGTCCAATTCTTCCATGGAAAATATAATCTATCATTCCACCAAATGTATAATTACGCCCCACCCTATTCGGTAAGCTATTTCGATAACCATAACCAATGCCTAAAACATTAAATGTTACTCCTTGGCCATAAAAAAAATCTAAAAATAATTTAAAAATATTTTTTTGTGCTATTTCCACACCACTTCTAACATATGCATAAACCGTCATAAAAACCAAAGAAGATGGAACCGCAATAATCAATAACACTTTCTCGATTTTTCCAATCCACTTTTGTCGCTTTTCGTAAATATCCCTAATTGCATAATATAAAAGAATAAAAATACTATTTAGCATAATGGGATTCCTTACTCCAATAAGAAGTTCTGGAATTGCTGATAATTCAAACAAGCAAAGAGGAATAAATGCTCTTTTTTTGCTTGGAAAAGTTGCCAAGAAAATACATAAACTATATCTCATAAAAGAAGCAATTGTATGAAATATTCCAGGCAACTGACTATGAAACCCTGTATAATATTCCACATAACTTCTTCCTTGCATATATAACAATTTTTCCCCTTCTTGGACAACAACAAAACACATTGTTATGTAAAAAGCAATCATTGCCACTACTTGCAAATTATTTCGAAATTGCATTTTTCTATAAATAATGTTCTCTTGAGAAACTTTATTTTTTCCCTCTTGCTTTTTAAATAAATACTGACCTATTAATGCTCCCAAATATAAAAATAGCATAGATAACAGAATGGCATTTATAGAAAAATATATATTTTCTGCTGCCTGACTTGATGTCAGCCACCACTTTTCTCCTCTAAGCATACCAATAAACGGTCTAGAAATTAAAAATGTAAAAATAGTAATATGAAGCATTAAAAATACTATCCTATCTTTTACATTTTCAAGAGCATAAACTATATTATGAATTAGCAAAAACATCATACTAATACACAATACGTTAAAATTTTTCATAGAATATCCTGTTATTATTAGTATAAAACTTATTGCTAAACACAACCAGCGGACAATTTCTTTTTTATGAAGCCCGTATACTTTATTTGAATTTCCCATTTTTTTCTCCATTTACTCTATTTCAATATTGATACTGTTTATATATAGAAATTACTGTCAGCATAACCATTTTGTCTTGCATGTTTCCTTTTGCTTGCAATTTTTCAAGATATTCTTTTATTTCTAGATCATCAACATATTTCAAATGTTTTTCATAATACTCATCCACAAATTTCTTTATATCTTTGTTCTTTTCATACCAGTATTCAAAAGGATTCATTGTCCCTTTATAATTCCATTCAGAATGATAGTTGATCTTTTTTTGCAACGGTAACAAAACTTTGATAAGAAATATATTCCATGCTGCTCTTAATTTTATTTTTATCCTTCCACTATTAGGTTTACACATTATTCCTGCATATGTATTCTCTAATGCTTCTGGATATTTTTTATTCAACCACTTCATATATATCTTTCCAGTTACGCGTTGTTCTAAAGGTATCGCAAACATTAAATTCAAGAAATCTATGTCTGCAAAAGGAGAATAAGTTTCTATATAATTCTGTCTAATCAAGTGTGTGCTCATTCCCGCCAAAATTCCACGTGTATAAAATTTAAACAATTCATCATTTTCATACTCTTTCACACACTCTTGATCAATATCTATTCTCAACAACCGACTAACTCTATATTTTTCATCAACCGTAGCTTTCCCTAAAATTGGCTGTTCATTAAAACTTCCTTCATAAACATCTCCCAAAATACCTGTGTGCTCTATTCCAAAATAAGTTTTATCTAAAATCTTTAGGAAATCCCGCCCACCTGTTATTCCAGCAAAATAACATAATCCAAAGTTTTCTTTCACTAAATCGTCCACTTTATAAATAAACTCTGCATTATCTAACGCCTTAAAAATATAATTATTGCCTAATTGTTTGACTAATTTTTCAGCAATCTTTCTTTCATATGCATTCATTTGACTATAACATAAATTTGTAATCTCTCCATACCCCATTGCTTTTGCAACAAAGCTAATGGTTCTTGCATCCATACCACCACTAATATCTATCAATGAATGATATCCATACTCTTTATCCTTATCCAATTCACGCTTTATGGCTGTCCTGAAAGTTTTATCTATTAGCTCAATTAATTCTTCATCTGTTTTTTGCAATAAATCCTTATTTGAAAATCTGAAATAACTCTTTTCTTCCATTTGTGAGCTCGTTTTGTATAAGTAGTTGCCTGGAAAAATTCGCTTTATTTCTTTTACACACGTTTTGTGATCTATCATGTATCCAAAATATAAAAGATTCTTAATTGCTTCCTTGTCTATAGAGTAGCTCACTTCTTTTTCTCTAAAATATTCTATTAACCTATTAAAATTTGTAGATACAAAAAAACCATCAGAATCTATATTATAAAAAACTGCTCTTTCTCCAAGTTGATCTACAAAAACAATAGTTTCTTTCAGTACTTTATCAACAATAACACCGTTAAAACTACCTCTAAGCACCTTTATAAAATCTAATCCATTCTTTTTATACAAATCGATTAATGTAGACTCCCAACTTTCTTGATTTGCTTTTTTTAGAAGTTCTAACTTATTGAAAATCACTCCATCTAACAACATAAAAAGAGTCGAGTCATCTACAATTATCTTGTCATCAACAAACTTCTTTCCTTTATCAAAATAATAAAAATATTCTGTTCCTGCAATCTGCTTCTCTTCTAACTTCCACTTTTTCTTTCCTATCCACCATTCACTCATACTTTTCCCCTCATTCTATCCTTCTTTATTAATTTTTTTCTTCCAATTAGGCATCTTTAATAATCCTATAACTGTTCCTATTCCATATGAAATATGAAGTGAAATAAATATAAATGGTAACAAGAGATAAAACAAATATTTCTTCTCTTCTTTTAATATAGTAAAAACAGACATACTAATATTTACTATTCCATATAATAAAGATAATATTATAAACGGCATTACACTTCCAAATACACCCATTATTAAACAAATTATTAAAGCCATCACAAACCCCAGTGGAACAAAATGATAAACAGAAAAACATTTTGGACATATTCCAACTGTAAGTCCTATCCAATATCCATTTCCATATTTTTGTTTAATCATACCTCTCCATGTATTTCTAGTATGTTGATAAGAAACAATATTCGGATTATAGCATATTTTATATCCGGCTTTTAGAATTCTATAATGCATCTCATTATCTTCTGTTCTTCCTAAGTTTTCATTAAACAATCCCGCTTTTTCAAAAACTTCTCGCCTATAGGCTCCATGAAACACAGATTTGACATATGTTTTATGATGACTTCTTCGGTATGTCGCAATACTACTTCCAAACATAGATTTTTCTGCAAGTAAAAGAGTATGTTTCCACGGAGACTCATCTTCTGCAATATTCGGTCTTGGTCCTCCAGAAACATCTTCTCCACTCTCAATACATTCTACATTTTTAGATACAAAGTCTCGTGGAATCATAGTGTGTGCATCAATTCGGATAATAATATCTTCTGAAGAATTTTTAATGGCAATATTCCAACCTGCAGCTTGTTTTTTCTTTGGATTGTCAAATACTTTCACTCTCAAAAATCCATTATCTTCTTCCGCAAATTTTTCCATTATCTTTCTTGTCCTATCTGAAGACATAGAATTTACCAATATAACTTCCATTTGTTCATGTGGATAGTCTTGATTTTTTATATCTGAAAATAATGAAGCCAATGTCTTTTCTTCATTATAGGCAATAATACACACTGAAACTGTCATTTTTATCTCCTCTAGTCTCTTAATCTGTTTCTACACATTGGTAGTATATCATATTTAATTTACACATACATTAATATTTTATGAATGTTGTAATAAATGCTTTGAGACAAATAATGTAAGCTCTTTTAAGATTCTCCGATTGCCTCAAACATTCTCTCATATCTTTTTACAAACGCTTTCTTTCCATATTTTTCAATTGCATCTTTGCTAATTTGCTCAGAATCATATTGAGAATATTGCTCATATACTTTTCTTAAAGCTTCACTCACTTCATTTTTACTAGAATCTTTCAATAAAATTCCGTTGTTATTAGTAATAATATCGTTTGCTCCTCCATTATTACTTCCTATCAGTACATTTCCACTTGCCAAAGCTTCAATATAAGCAATTCCAAACGTCTCTTTCTCACTTACCAAGGCCATCACATGACTTTCTTTTAAAATTTCTGCCACATTCTCTCTTGTTAATGCCCCACACATAACAATTTGATTCGTTCGCTTCTTCTCCTTAATTATATTTTCAAGTTTCTCTCTTTCTATACCACTCCCAACAATTCTCAATTCTATCTGTTCTTTTTCATGAAAAGCTTCACAAAATGCTTCTATAAGCAAATCCATTCTCTTCAAAGGAATTAAATTTCCTATACTGGTAAATATAAAAGGAGTTGTTTTCTTTTTTTTGTAACTAAATATTTCACTCACTAAATTCGGGGAAACATCTATGTCTTTTCTTGTTTGTGTTATCTTGATGACATTATTTTTCAAATTTTCAGACACACATACAAACCGATCACTCTCTTCTACACACTCTTTTAATACTTTTTCTTCCTTTTTATTTAAATTTGCTCTCAAAATTTTAGATGTATGCTCTGTTATAATACACTTACATCCAAATTTCTTTTTTAACGATATCCCTATATACCCCCCTATTAAAAAAGAGTGAGCTTGTATCACATCATATTCTTTTCCTTTTAATTCTTTATCATATATCTTTTCTGCTACTCTCTTTAAAAACATATAGTAAAGCTTAGGAAATCTATGTAATATTCCAACCGGATATACATAACGATATACGTTGATTCCATTTTCTACATAACTGTTTTTCTTAAAATATGAAAAATCTTTCTTTGTTTTTCGATATGGAATATCAATACAAAGAATCTCAACTTCTATCCCTTGTTGTTTTAAAGCTTCTGCCTGTTCTTTAAAGAAACTTCCATTATTCGGATAACTTTTACTCGGATACCATGATGGTATAATTAACACCTTCACTCTTCTTCTCCTTACTCCACACACTCGACATGATTTTTAGGAAACAATACCACATAACTCAGCAAATATATAAAACTCAATTCATATAAAAACGGTAAATCTATACTTTCAAACATACATAATCCAATATAAGAAACTTGAATTAGTAAAACTTGTACATACAAATACTTATTTTTTTCTTTGAAACATCGTTTAAAAACAATGACAAAAGAAATAATAACCATCACACAAAATAATATCCCTGCGATAATACCATTATTATAGAAAACCTGAATAAATTGATTGTGTGTATTATTTTTCACATCTCCATTTCTCTCTGTTACAATATGGTCTCTACTTGGATTTCCAAAGACTTTGAATTTACTAATTGCCTCTTTCCATATTCCAATTCTCCCAGAAGAATAATTGTCAATTCCCTGCCCTGCTTTATCTTTTCCTTCCATTCGTGATACATATCCATCCATAACAGACTCCATGTTTGCCTTCTGCGAACTATCTTGCTTAAAGATTTGCGTAGAAACCGAATTTATTTGAAATACTAAGAACGTTGTCAAAATACTTCCTAAGATTAATATAGCACTTTTTTTCAAAATATCTTTTATTTGAACCTTTAAAATAACGATAGATACAAAAAACGCTACAATCACAACTCCAATAACAATCAGTGCAATAGATCTACTATGCGAAAAGAACGCAAAACTCATCAACATACACCCCACAACAAAATCAACATATACATTTTTCAATTTTGTTGTTAAAATTTTTAATAAAACAATGCCAAAAATTGCACTGGCATGTGTGCTAATTGCATTAATCCCCCGAAAGACTCCTGCATATCCACTGCTGTTGATTGAAATAAATATCATTGAACATACCATGCAAAACATTGCTGAGTATAAACATCCTTTATAAATTCCTTTAAATAAAACCTCGTAATCTTTTCGATTATTCCATACTAAGAACAATGTAGGAAATCCTATTAACCACACACATCCCATGGGTAAATACTCCACAGATGTAACAATTCCTCCAATCAATTGAAAAACAGCTATCATTCCCCACAATCCTACTATAATCGGATTGACTTTTACTGGCTTAATTTCCCTGTCAATCGAAAATAATATGATTGCCGCCATAATCAAAACACCTATAATACATTTTATCAACAAATGAACATTGATAGGCAATAGTGATGAATACATATAAGCACAAATTCCTATCAGCATCAAAGAGCACTGTAATAATCTTTCTCGTACTTTATCATTTATTTTCAACGAAATTTTCCCGATTAAATTCAATAGGAAACAAAATTTTTCTATCAATAAATTCCAAACCTGCATATATATTTTATCTCCTTATTTATTCTTCTTAAACTCAGCCACTTTTTCACATATTTCCACTATTTCATCCTTCATATATGGATGCATTGGAAGAGACAAAACTGTTTTACACAAGTTTTCTGTAACCGGACACTCCACATATTCTTTATTTCCTGCAAAAGCCTGTTGTTTGTGCATCGGTTTTGGATAATAAATCATTGTTGGAATTCCCTGATCTTTCAAATATGACTGTAACGCATCTCTTTCTTCTTCAGATTCCAGTTGAAGTGTATACTGTGCCCAACTAGAATACATATTTGAAGGAACAATAGGTGTTTTAACAATATCTTTTAACAATTCTGTATATTGATCTGCAACTTTATTTACTGCCTCTACTTCATATTCTTTAAAGGCTTTCAATTTCACTTGCAAAATAGCCGCTTGAATGGTATCCAGTCTAGAATTCCAGCCAATACGGACATTATCATATTTAAATGAACCTTTTCCATGTACTCGAATTGATTTTAAATACTCTGCCACTTCATCATCATTCGTGAAAACAGCTCCCCCATCACCATAGCATCCAAGTGGCTTTGCTGGGAAAAATGAAGTCGTTGCAGCATCACCGAAGCTACATGCTCTTCGTTCTCCAATCATTCCTCCAAATCCCTGTGCTCCATCTTCTAATAAAAGTAATCCATATTTTTTAGCTAACTCTTCTAAAGCAATATAATCTGCTGGCTGACCAAATAAATCAACTGCAATAATTGCTCTTGGAATTAACTTTCCTTCTTCTTTAACTACCTGAATTGCTTTTTCCAATGATTTTACATCTGCATTAAATGTATCTTGGCAAACATCATAAAAAACTGGTGTTGCCCCTTCAAAAGAAACAACTTCTCCTGATGCAAAGAAAGTAAAATCAGGAACAAAAACAGCATCTCCCTCTTTGATATTCCATGCCATCATCATCATAGTCAATGCATCTGTTCCATTTCCACATGTAATACAGTGTTTTACTCCAACATACTCTGCCAATTCTGTCTCTAATTCACTCACTTGTTTCCCACTGATAAAATTACAATCCGATGCTACTTGTGTCATCGCTGCATCAATTTCATTTTTTAATGCTTCATACTGTGCTTTCAAATCTCTAAACTGCATATTTTTACTCCCCTTTTTTTACTTCACAAAGTTCATCCTCAATCTGCTCATATTGTCTTCCACATTTTGGGCATGTCGTATTTTCATGTAATACTTCTCCGCATTCACAGACCCAGCCAATTTGTCTTGCTGGTACCCCTGCCATCAATGCATAATCTGGAACATCTTTTGTTACAACTGCTCCTGATGCAATCATTGCCCATTTCCCAATTGTATTTCCACACACAATTGTTGCGTTTGCTCCGACTGTCGCTCCTTCTTTTAATAATGTTTTTTTATATCCGGCACTTCCTTTTGGATATTTAGCTCTCGGAGTCAAATCATTTGTAAAGACCATGGAAGGGCCGCAAAATACATAATCTTCCAATTCCACTCCCTCATAGATAGATACATTATTCTGCACCTTCACACCATTTCCAATCTTTACATGATTAGATATATTCACATTTTGACCAAAAGAGCAGTTATTACCAATAACTGCTCCGCTTTGAATGTGTGAAAAATGCCAAATTTTTGTACCTGCACCAATTTCTACGTTATCATCTACATAGCTACTTTCATGTACAAAATATTCGCTCATTTTAAAATTCTCCTGTCATGTCTATACTTGCAAATTTCTCCAATGGTAATTTTACAGCTTTTCCCTCTTTTTGGCTCTTATAAATAGCTAATACAAGTTCTAATGCATTTCTTCCCGCATGTGCATCTACATACGGTGCCCTGTCATTTTGAATTGCATCAATCACATCTGCATAAAGGCTTGTATGTCCATTGCCATATACATTACTTGTGGCTTCTTCTAAGCCTTTATTTGCTTGATCTTCTTCTGTCTCGTCTGCAAAATTCCATACATCGATATTATTTGTCGATTTTCCACCTAATTTTACAGTACCTGTTTCTCCAAAAAGATATAATGTCTCTTCTAAATTCTGAGGATATACGTTCGTTGTTCCTTCAATTGTTGCAACTGCACCATTTTTGAATTTTACAACTGCCATACCAATATCTTCTGCCTCTAAATAGTCATGGAATTGCTGTTTTGTCACACCGTATACTTCATCGATTTCATTTCCCATCATCCAACGAAGCAAATCAATTCCGTGGATACACTGATTCATCAATGCTCCACCATCCTGTGCCCAAGTTCCTCTCCAAGGCGCTTGTGTATAGTAATTCTCATTTCTATTCCAGCGTACATGGATTGAACCATGAGAAAGTTTACCAAATCTTCCTGCTTCCAACGCTTTTCTCATTTCTTGAACAGCAATGTTAAAACGATTTTGGTGACATGCAGATACTTTTACTCCTTTTTCCTCAGAAAGCTTAATAATCTTATCCGCATCTTCAATACTCATTGCCATTGGTTTTTCAATAATAACATTGATATTATGCTCAATACAATACAAAGCAATTTCTGCATGAATACCACTTTCTGTTGCGATTCCCACAAGATCAAGTTCATTTTCTTCCACTAATTTCTTGTAATCTGTATAACGTTTAATACTTGTATCATTTTGCAAATCGTGTTTTGCAAGTACCTCTTCCATATGTTCCGGCACAACATCACATACTGCTACAAATTCTAACTTGTTATTGATAACTGCTTTTACATGATTTGTGGAAATACGTCCACATCCAATAAGTGCATATTTCATAATATTAGTTCTCCTTTTTTAAACTTTTCATTTTATACAACAAAGCCGGCATTGAAATTACAACTGAAATCATAACAACTAATACCGTTGCAAGTGCAGCTCCTTCTGCTCCCATACGCTGAATTAAAAAGATATCTAAAAAGATATTTGCCGTACCTGCCAATACACTGACAATCAAATTCACCTTAACATTTTTCAACATCGCTAATATGTTCCCTGCTGGAATTCTAAATGTTCCCGAAAGAAAATAATTAAATGCTAGAATTCTAAAGGCTGCCAGACTATCCATATATTCTGCTCCCCACAACAACTTAATAATCCATGGAGCTAATATAATTAGACTTAGAGAGATAGCACTATTCACCGCAGCTAATACTTTAAAAAGTACAATCATCTTCTCTTTAAGCCAGTTATAATTCAAATTGTTCTCTGCAAAATACGGATATATAAATGTTATAATCCCCAATGGTATAAAAGTCAATGCTGATGGAATTAATGTAGCCGCCTTATAAGATGCGATTACCTGAGAGTCCTGTACATACACTCCTATTAGGTAAACATCCAACAAGTACAAAATCTGTGACAAAGCATTGCTCATACAGCAGATAATCGAATATTTGATAATGCCCACTTTTTGTTTTGCATTTAACTGCTCACTCTTATATGCTATGATTTCTTTATAGTTACAAAAAATAACTCCTTGAACAATGCTAATCATATAGGCAATATATCTTCCTATAATAACTCCCGAAATCCCAAACAGAAATGCACCTGCACAAGAACTAACAAAATACGTAACTGTATTGATATTCAACATTAAAGCGTATTTCTTGTTTTCTTTTCTACATCGCAAAATTGTGCATAAATAGTTAAATACATAATCTAACAAAGGCACTAGACACATTAATAAGATATATTTTTTTGTTCCACCAATAGCAACCGGAACCCATTCCACATAAAGAAATACTAAAAGTGCCAAAATTCCGTTGATTATCAAACCAAAATTCATTCCATATTTAAAGTATAGTTTTTTTTCTTCCTCCGACCGGTTTTCAGATCCATACTGCAATACTCCACTAAGCATTCCCAAACCACTAACTAAAAGGAAAAAACTGATAATATTATTTGCATATCCAAATATACCATACTCGGACTTTGTTAAAAATCGAACTATAAAAATGTTTGTAAAAAAAGATAATACTTTATTTACAACATTGGTACCTAATATATGGACTGCTCCTTTATCTATTATCCATCTTATCTTACTCATTAATTCTTGCTTTTTACTTGACATATATTTTTTTTACTCCTGCTATTGCTGTTAATACTAACATTTTATCTATAGCATTTGAATGCTCAAACATGTTCTGTATCCGATTTCTGTCATTTTCTTCCAATTTCATAAGATATTCTTTATTTTCTCTATAATAATTATTTAAAAATTCTCTTATTTTCTCATCTTGGCTATACCAATACTCAAATGGATTCATTGCATCTGTATATTGTTTTTTCATAACATACTTTTCAATGATATGCTTTATTTTGATTACAATCATTTTAATTTTACTTTTTACCCACCATCCATTTGTCATCTTTACTCTTGTCTTCTCCCATACAAATTGTAAAGCATCTGGATATTTTTTTTCAATCCATTTCAAATAGAGATTATGATTTTTTCTTATTTCAAATGGAATAGACAAACAAATATCCATAAAATCAACATCCAAAAACGGGGAGGATACTTCTGTATAATTTTGTCGTATAAAATGACTTGAACATGCTCCCAAAAATCCTCGTTCATTAATTGCAAACAGTTCCTTATTTTTATACTTCTTTAATACCGATTCATCAAATTCGCATTTTAAATAACTGGAATATACCTTTTCTCCAAAAGCTGGTGCCGAAAAATTATCAGCTTTTTTTTGATAAAAATTTGACAAAATCGCATCTCCTATTTGCCCTGTATGTTCTAATCCAAATATCCCCATATTTAATGACTTTAGTAGCTGGTTGCCACCCGTGATTCCGAAATATGTTGCTGCACAAAAATTTTTTTCTGTAATTTCCTCAATATCATATAAAAATTTCTTATCATCCAAATATTTAAACATATACTCATGATTTAAATATTTAGCAATCTCTTTAGAAATCTTTTCATCATAATATCCTTCTTTGCAATATGATATATTTAATTGGTCTTTATAGCCCATGTCATTTGCTACCCAACTAACCATTCTGCTATCTAGTCCTCCACTCAAATCTACCAAATGCTTATACCCATATTCTTCATCCTTCTCAAATTCCCTTTTAACTGCTTTTCGGAATCCTTGATCAACCAACTCTATCGCCTGTTCCTCTGTAATAGAAAGGTCTTCTTCATTATTTACCTGATAATATCGGATCAGTTCATATTCTTCTACATTATTACCTTTTATATTTAATTTCGTTCCAGGCAACAAACGATGAATCTCCTTACAAAAAGTAACATCTTCTAACATATAACCATATGTAACCATATATTTGGCTGCCATCTGATTTACTGATAAAAATATATTATTATATTTCAAGACTTTTAGCATATAATTATAATTTGAAGCAATAAGCATCTTATCTTTATCAAAATAATAATAAACCGGTCTGTCACCTACATGATTTGTATATACCGTAAACTTGTTCTTGTCCCTATCATATATAATACCATTAAAACACCCTCTTAAAACACTTGGGAAATCTTCTTGTAAGGCAAGCTTTTCAAATAGTGTTTGCCATATACGCTCTTGCTTTTCATCTAGCAATTCCTTTTTGTTCAGTATAACTCCATCCAATAAACAAATTTTTCCTTCTTCAAACCTAAATATTGTGTCCTTTTCAAATTTGTTCATTACATTCAAAAAAATATTATATCCCTCTACAAAATACTGTTTTGCATTAGATTCACATAGGATACTAATATCTATGTTTTTTGCAACAACCCAACCATACATATTTTTTTCTCCATATCATTTGGTTAAATTCCCCACTTTTAAGGAAGTTTGCTCTACTCCTCTGATTCTATATAGTCACACACTAAATCCCTCTTATCCTTTTATCAATAATATATTTAGCTTTATAATACTTCAATATTTTCTCTATTTTCAATATTTTTCATTACATTCTTTGTGTCAAAAATAGCAACTGCATTTTTTTGGATCATATCATAGTCTACGTTCGTATGTGCGGCTGTAACCATAACCAAATCATAAGAAGCAATCACTTCTGGACTGATATCTTTCAATCCTTGGTGTTTTTCTCCTTTATATTTGTATTCTGAAATCCATGGATCATAAAATTCTACATTAGCCATCTCCCGTTTTAAAACTTCAATTACACGAAGTGCTGGACTTTCACGATAATCGTCGATATCTTGTTTGTAAGCAACACCAACAACTAGAACTTTTGCTCCGTTCATTGCTTTCCCATGACGATTTAAAATTTTACTTGCACGTTCTACACAATATTCTGGCATCTGATCATTAATCATCATAGAACTTTCAATCATAGATGTATGGAATCCATACTCTCTTGCTTTCCATGATAAATAATACGGATCTAATGGAATACAGTGTCCACCAAGTCCTGGACCTGGATAAAATGCCTGGAATCCGTATGGTTTTGTTTTTGCAGCATCTACTACTTCCCACATACTGATTCCCAATTTATTACAAAGCATTGTCAATTCATTTACTAAACCGATATTGATATTTCTGTATGTGTTTTCTAAAATTTTCTCCATTTCAGCAATTGCTGGTGAAGATACTTCATAAACATCACCTTCCAATACCGCTCTATACATTGTTGCAATTACTTCTGTAGCATCTTTTCCAATTGCTCCTACTACTTTTGGTGTGTTCTTTGTTTTATAGATCAAATTACCTGGATCAACACGTTCTGGCGAGAATCCTAAATAAAAGTCCTCTCCACATTTTAATCCTGAACCTTCTTCTAAAATTGGTTTGATTAATTCTTCTGTTGTTCCTGGGTATGTTGTAGATTCTAATACAACCATTGTTCCTTTTGTTAAATATTTTGAAATTGCTTCTGTTGAAGATTTCACATAGCTGATATCTGGCTGTTGATGTGCATCCAACGGTGTTGGCACACAAATAGCAACAAAATCAACATCTTTTACAAAGCTAAAGTCTGTTGTTGCTGTAAGCATTTCACTCTCTACTAATTCTTTCAAATCACTGTCAACAACATCACCAATATAGTTATGTCCTTCATTTACCAATTTTACTTTTTCATCCTGTACATCAAAACCGATTGTTTTAAATCCTGCTTTTGCTTTTTCTACCGCAAGCGGTAATCCTACATAACCTAATCCCACTACACCTACTGTAATTGATTTTTCTTCAATTTTTTTCAATAATTCTTGTTTCATATTATCTTCTCCTTTATCTTAAATCATTTATTACTTGATATGCTCTAGCTTTCCATGTATGATTTTTTCTTATTTCCATCTCTTTTCTTCGCTTTTCATTCAAAACATCAGGGTTTTGAATGATATCTTCCAAGCATTTTTGAAATGATTTTATATCATACTTTATGCTCCAGCCTATCTTGTTGCTTACTACAAATTCTCCCGCAGCCGTCTCTTTTGTAGCTACTATAGGAATCATTTTTCCCAAATATTCAAAGATTTTCACTGGCATTGCCATTTTCATATATTCCCCTATTCCTGCAAAAGCACAACATAAGTCCGTGTTTTCATAATATTCATCCAATTCTTTTCCACTTTTATGAATTATATTTATATTTTCCCCCATAATAGGTTGATATATCTCTTTTGCATTCTCCCATTCTTTTTCACGACAACACACATATGCTTCTACCTCTTCCTGCATTTTGCTTATCGTTTCCATAAATACCGTCAAATCATAAATTCTGTCAATACCACCTACGTATAAAATTTTAAGCGGTTTTGAAACTTGTTCCTTTTTCTCTATCTGCGTAAATACATTTTCAACACTTTCACAGCCTGGCATTAAGATTTTTGCTTTCCCTAATAATCTTGGATTTTCTTTCAAATAAACTTTCATCCTCTCAGTCGGAAGATAAAATACATCCAATAAGTTTTTGTATCGGAATAAATCATATCGATAAAGCGGAATCGAAACACACTGTTTTAATTTAGATACATTGTCTTTATACACTGAAAATTTCCACTGGATATCTCTATAAAACAATCCAATTTTAATATCATGTGCTTTACAAAATTTAAAAAAATTAAAGTCTAACAATGGATACTTCGGAATATGATTTTTTTCTGTCAAAAGTGTTGGCATAGTCGAACTCTCAGCATATAAAAAATCATATTTGACACCTTTTCGAATATTATTCTTTATCTGCTTTATTTGAGCTTTTCTTTCCTTTCCATAACCCATTACACAATCTACAATGTAACCATTTTCTTTAAATCCTTGTATCATTTTTTGTGGTCTAATACTAGATCCTGATTTACTACTTGGATCAATATAATTAGGAACATGAAAAATACATCTTTTTTCTTTCACCCTTTTTTCACTCTCACTTCTTCATATAGTTTTTCCATTGTATCAACATTCTTTTCCCAATCGTACAATTTTTCTACTCGTTTTCTCCCCATTTTTCCCATATGCTTTCGCTTTTCTTTATTCAAAATAAGTTCATTCAACTTTAATGCAATAGCTTCCACATTACCTTTTTGAACAATATATCCATCTTCCCCATCGACAACTACTTCTTTAAATCCTTCTGCATCTGTTACCACCACCGGAACACTCATAGCCATCGCTTCTACGACCGCCACACCAAAACTTTCTTTAAAACTAGTTGCACAAAAAACATCAAATTTTTCCAAAACACTGGGAACTTCTTTATTCGGAATTTTTCCTTTCAAAAACACTACCTTTTCTAACGCAAGATTTCGAACAAGTTCTAATAATTCTTCTTTCTGAGGTCCATCCCCATATATTTCCACCTGTAGACGATTAGAAATTTCCTGATTGTTTTCTCTCTCTAGAGTATCTATTAAAACTTTTATTGACTTTATGAATTCTGAAATTCCATACAACGGCTTTAAAGTTTTGATAGTCCCTAATAGAATTCTATCTATGTCTTCCATTTTTATATCCGAACATTTTTTAAACTTTTCAAGCTCAACACCAAACGGTGTAATTCCAATCTTTAATTCTGGCATTTTCAAAACTCTCTTTAATTCCTCTGCCATACAAGTACTAGTGGATGCAATTTTGTTAGCACACATAACATTTCTTTTCAAAATCATCTTATTGACAGCATTTTTATTAGGAAAATCATAAACATCACTTCCCCAAACAGAAAGTAATATTGGGCTTATTTTGTTTACCTTACTCTGTCTTGCCAATGTTCCATATCCACTCGCATAATGAACATTTATCACATCAGGTAAAATCTGTTTTGTTAATTTTTTCAGTTCTCCTGCATTCAAATAATAACCAATTCCACCTGAATGTCGCAATGAATGCTGATGTATATTTGCTCTTATTTGATCTAATTTAGGCTCATGTCCCCTGTTATAAACCAAATGAACTTCATGCCCTCTATCAGCCAATGCATTTACCCACTTTACCGTATGTATGCTATTTGCCGCCGACAAAAAAAGTATTTTCATCTTTTCTCTCCCACTACTTCATTGAATATCTGTTCCAAACAAACTGTCAAATACTGATAATCATATTGTTTTTTCAATCTTCTAGCATTCTTACTAATGCAATATCTTGCCTCATCTGTAAGATCTGTCAATTCTCTTATCTTACTTGCATATTCTTTACTAGAAGTAAATTTTTCACTTATACCTAAATGATACTCTTTTATCAGATCATAGTTTTGTGGAAAATTACAAAGAATTGGATTTTCACTTGCAATATACTCAAAAAGCTTATTCCAGCTACAACCGTATTTTGTTAATCCTGTATTTTTTACATTAATAATATTTACATCTGCTTTGCTTAAAATATATGGTATATATTTCTTTTCTACTTTTCCTTTAAAAATTACATTTAATTTTTCTTCACTGGCAAACTGCTCTAACTCTTCTTTTTCCGTACCATCACCATATATCAAAAATTTAATATCGTTTCTATTTTTTTCTTTTAGTACTTTTGCAGCCTGAAGCAATTGTCCTAAATTATTTGCAAGACGAATAGATCCGACATAAACCACTTTTTTATCATTTGATTCTAAATCTCTATCAAAAAAGCTACTATTCTCTTTGTTATATTCAAATTCTGCTAAATCCACACCATTATTAATATGATGCACTTTTTGCAAATCAACAACTTTCTGCCAACCTTTGTCCTTTATATATTGCTTTCCACCAGGCATCGTAAAAATCAATCGATCCGCTTTCTTATAAATCCATTTTTCCAATTGATATAAAATCTGAATAATCGGATTCTTTTTTGACATATTTTTATATTCTACGATTGACTCTGGCCAAAGATCACGCACTTCAACTACGACTGGTGTTTTTTTCTTTTTCCCAAATAATAATGCAAAAAACGCAACAAACAAATCCGGTGAAGAAGTATAAATAACATCTGGTCTCTCTTTTTTGTAAAAGAGCTTCATCGTCTTCCACATTTGAAATGGCAGTTCCACCATATTCAAAATTCTTTGAATTCCATTTCCTTTATAATCTCTGCTCTTTACAAACGTATATTCAATCCCATCCACCTTTTCTTCTTTGTATAATGATTTGTCACGAATCATATTGATGTCCGTATTGTGTATTTTACTGGAAGTGAATATTTTTACAGTATGACCATTTTTCTGTAAATACTTTGAAAAATAATAATGCCTTACTAATCCTCCCATACTTGGCGGAATTGCATAATGATTAACAATCCATACATTCATACGTGTTGTTCTCCTCTACTTACTTCACAACTGCTATCACAGTAGCAAACATTGTTTTTATATCATCCCAAAAACTAAATTTCTCAATTGCTTCTAAGTTATATTTCATTTTTTCCGGCAACACCTGATGAATATATACTTCATCTGCATTTTCCGCAGATTCCAGTAACTTTTCTTCATCTTTATACTCAATACTTGCCCGCGAAGTGATTCCAGCCGGCAGAAGTAACGTTGCTTTCATCTCATCTGTATAATGTGCAACATATTTTTCTACTTCCGGTCTTGTGCCGACAAACGACATCTCACCTTTTAACACATTAAAAAGCTGCGGAAGCTCATCTAGTCTGCATCCTCTTAACAATTTCCCCATGCGAGTGACTCTTGCATCACCTTTTGTTGTCACCTGGGTTCCTATTTTATCCGCATTGTTTACCATTGTGCGGAATTTGAAAATGCGAAACGGCTTTCCATAAGTTGTCACTCTTACTTGTCGAAACATAACCGGACCTTTCGAATCCAATTTAATCAAAATACTCAATAACAGTAAAATTGGTGAAAGGATTACAACGAGTATACTCGCAACAATCACATCAAAAATCCTCTTCGCAATCAGACTCCCTTTGCGATGCTGCAAAATTTCATAATACTTTTTCACCGGCTCTACCTGCATTTCCCTCGGAAGATCATTCCACTTTCTCATCATCTACTCAATCCCTATTCTATACATTCTTTGAAATTCTGAATCACGTAGTCCACTTCTTCATCTGTCAATTTTGTATGAAGCGGCAATGTAATGGCATTTTCAAACAACTCACATGCATTTGGAAAATCTTCTATTCTAAATCCTAGTTGCTTATATGCTGTCAGCATCGGCAGTGGCTTATAATGGACATTTGTTGCGATTCCACGTTCTGCCATTTTCATAATAATCTCATTACACTCTTCTCTTGACTTTCCATTCACTCTTAACATATACAAGTGACCACTTGATGCATAGCTTTCATCATAATGATTCAAAAATGTAATCGGAAGATTCTTCAATCCTTCATTATATTTCTCGATAAGCTCTTTTCTTCTCTCTAAAATATCCGGATATCTTTTTAATTGTACCAAACCTAACGACGCCATAATATCCGTCATATTACATTTAAAATAAGGCGCAACAATATCATATTCCCAAGCGCCAAGCTGTGTCTTCGCCAATGCATCTTTTGACTGTCCGTGCAAAGAAAGCAGCATAAACTGTTTGTACAATTCTTCGTTGTCGACACCCTCGATATCTCTCCACACCAAAGCACCGCCTTCCGCAGTCGTAAGATTCTTTACAGCATGAAAAGAAAAGCTTGTAAAATCCGCAATCTCTCCACAGCGTTTTCCATCACGCACTGCACCAAATGCATGTGCCGCATCAGCAACTACTGCAATACGCCCTAATTTTTCCTGCAGTTCGCTGCTCGCCTGAAACAAACTCTTCTTTCTCTCTATAATCTCATATATTTTTTCGTAATCGCAGATTACTCCGGCTATGTCGACCGGAATAATTGCTTTTGTTTTTTCTGTAATCGCTTCTTCTAACGCCTCATAATCCATCTCATACGAATCTTTCTGCGTATCTACCAAAACTAATTTTGCTCCCACATGACAGACAACACTAGCAGATGCAGTGTAGGTGTAGGCGCTTGTAATCACCTCATCTCCTGGTCCTATTCCCAGAACACGCAATGCCATCTCTGCACACGCTGTTGCAGAATTCAAACACACCGCTTTGCTTGTATTGCAAAACTTTGCAATATTCTGCTCAAACAACTTTGTTTTTGGACCGGTTGTAATCCATCCGCTTTTCAGTGTATCGACTACTTCTTCGATCTCTTCCTCCGTGATATCCGGTGGTGAAAATAATATATTCATTTTACTCATAACTACTCCTCCATGACTGGTCCTTCATGACTCGCTCTTCCAAGCTTGCAAAATTCCTGATAGATTGCAGAATCACGTTCTTTATCTTCTTTTCTGATATGATATGTTGGCACAATACCGGAAACAATCTCTTTTACGTCAAAACGTTCATCAATTGCTGCCTGCTCTAACTTTCTCAATTCACTCAAGAAATGAACCTCGTCAAATTCCAATGGCTTTCCTATATATATTAATTCGTTTTCTGTTTTTTGTAAACCTTCTTCTTTTGTCAGAAGCTCTTCGTACAATTTTTCTCCTGGGCGAAGTCCTGTATATTTAATTTCCATGTCTACACCTAAAGTATAACCAGAAAGACGGATCAAATTCTTTGCAAGATCCGCAATCTTAACCGGCTCTCCCATATCCAGCACAAAGATTTCTCCACCTTTCGCATATGCCCCTGCCTGAAGCACAAGTGAAACAGCTTCTGGAATCGTCATAAAATAACGAATGATATCTGGATGAGTGACCGTCACCGGTCCGCCAGCTGCCATCTGCTTTTTAAACAATGGAATTACACTTCCATTACTTCCAAGCACGTTTCCAAATCGAACTGCTACAAACTCTGTATTAGAATATCTACTAAATGTCTGAATAATCATCTCACACATTCTCTTAGATGCGCCCATGATATTTGTCGGATTTACAGCTTTATCTGTAGAAATCAAAACAAATTTCTTCACACCATACTTGTCCGCCGCACGTGCTGTCTTATAAGTTCCAAATACATTGTTTTTAATCGCTTCATTTGGGCTGTCTTCCATAAGCGGTACATGCTTATGCGCTGCTGCATGATATACAATATCCGGACGGTATAATTCCATAACACTCTCGATACGCTTTGTATTTCTTACAGAACCAATCAATGTCTCTAAATGCAGCATCGGATATTTCTTTTTCAATTCCTGTTGAATATCATATGCATTATTTTCATAAATATCAAATATAATCAAACATTTCGGATTATATTTTGCCACCTGTCGACAAAGTTCGCTTCCGATAGAGCCGCCGCCACCTGTAACAAGAACTGTTTTTCCTTTTACATACCCAAGAACACTGTCCAAATCAATATCAATTGCATCTCTTCCAAGCAGATCCTCAATCGAAACTTCACGAAGTTTTGAAACGCTGACTTCTTCTGTAATAAACTGATACATTCCCGGAAGCACTTTCAATTTACATTCTGTCTGATTGCAAATTCTCAAAATGTCTCTTGTGACTTTTGTCCCTGCCGAAGGAATTGCCAATACAATTTCGTCCACGTTATATTCTTTGGCTTTCTCAATGATCGTATCTTTATTGCCCACAATCGGAACACCGTGTAGATATTTTCCTTTTTTTGATGGATTATCATCAATGACACATACAACCTTTCGGTTCAAATGTTTGCTGAATTTCAACTCATGAATAATCATGCTTCCAGCTTCTCCGGCTCCAATGACCATCGTATTTAAAATTCTTTCTTCCGGTCTGTTCAAACCGTGCATCACAATACGAAGCCCTCTATATGAAAATCTTGTGACGGTTGTCGTCATCAACAGCAAGAAGAAATAAAAGATATAGTAACTTCTCGGCACTTTCAATACTAAGAACTGCATTCCCAATGCCTGAAATGCGGTAGACAAAATACAGGCTCCAAAAATAAGCGTAAATTCATGCACACTCGCAAATGACCATACACTCTTATATAGTTTCATCAAGATAAAGATCACAATTGTTGTGATAATGTTAATCAGCATATAACTCTTGATACTGTTAATATATTCCTGTGGTATCCAGCTATAGTGCAGCTCATGTCTGATAATCAAAGACAAATATGCATTCACAACAATGGTCAACACATCTACGATAAACAGCATAAACATTCTTGTTCTTGAGCTTCTCCAGTTTATTATATTTTTCATACTACTCCCTCTTTACAATTTTATTGCAAATTCTTACAATTTTTTTACATACTTTATTATAATATCAGATTTAGCTGTTTTATACAATATCTATCTTCTTAAGTTTTTCTATGCAAAAACAGAGATGTAAAAATACATCTCCATTTTTGTTATACACTATAATTCTTTTATCAATCGAAGGATTTTATATCCATACTCTTCCGCTGTTGCCCAACCGTATCCATTTGGGTTCTCTTTCTGACCTAACCATTCAACATATTTTGCTGATCCTCGTTTCACCAAATGAAACCTTGGATCAACCTGTGTATTATTGAGCGACTTTTCATTCGCATAGGCTTTTAAATGTTGTATCTGTGCCCTGACACCTTCCCTTACAGTTTTAAACGTTGCTCCTTGTACGCCGCCATCTAAAGCACCAATACCAGCAAAATTATACTGAGAAATCTGTACAGATCCGCCAAATTTCAACCAGCCTGTTTCAACCATAGCTTGCATAAATGCGACTTCTACTTTGATACCTTCTGCTTTTGCCTCTTCTACATAAATTTGGCAAAACTTTTCTATCGTTGGTGCATCAGAATTTTTATAAAAAGTTGGATAAACACCATTTTTTCTTTTAAAGTACATAGCCAGATTGTTTGCAGTTACAGCACTTGTACCTTCAATCAAATACCCTTCTTGTCTGACTCCATTTTTATCAAAATAGTACTCTTCTCCATCTATCGTCTGCCAGCCCGTTACTCTCACTCCATTATTATTCAAATAATAGTAAGTACTTCCAAACGACAGCCAACCGGTGTGCATATGACCATCCGGCATCATATAATAATAAGTACTTCCAAATGATAACCAACCGTTACCATATCTCGTTCCATCCGGCATAAAATAGTATTTCTTTCCGGCTATCGTCTGCCAGCCTGTTACACGCAACCCTTCATCATTCATATAATAATAGGTACTTCCAAATGATAACCAACCGGTATGCATATAGCCATCCGGCATCATATAATAATACCGACTCCCGAATGATAACCAGCCGGTGTGCATATGACCATCTGACATAAAGTAATATTTCTTTCCGGCTATCGTCTGCCAGCCTGTTACTCTTATCCCCTCACTATTTAAATAATAGTAGGTACTTCCAAACGACAGCCAACCTGTATGCATATGACCATCCGGCATCATATAATAATAAGTACTTCCAAATGATAGCCATCCATTGCTGTATCTCGTCCCATCTGGCATAAAATAGTATCTTTGGCCATCTATCGTCTGCCAGCCCGTTACTCTTATTCCCTCACTATTTAAATAATAATAGGTACTTCCGAATGACAGCCAACCTGTATGCATATGACCATCCGGCATCATATAATAATAGGTACTTCCAAACGATAGCCAACCATTGCTATACATACTCCCATCCGGCATAAAATAATACTTTTGGCCATCTATCGTCTGCCAACCAACTTTTTTGATATCATCTTGTCTGATTCCATTCTCATCAAAATAATATTCTTTCCCATCTATCGTCTGCCAACCCGTTACTCTTATTCCCTCACTATTCAAATAATAGTAGGTACTTCCAAACGACAGCCAACCAGTGTGCATATGGCCATCCGGCATCATATAATAATAGGTGCTTCCAAACGATAACCAACCATTGCTGTACCTCGTCCCATCTGGCATAAAATAATATCTTTGTCCATCTATCGTCTGCCAGCCCGTTACTCTTATCCCCTCACTATTCAAATAATAGTAGGTACTTCCAAACGATAGCCAACCGGTGTGCATATGGCCATCCGGCATCATATAATAATATCGACTCCCAAACGATAACCAGCCGGTGTGCATATGACCATCTGACATAAAGTAATATTTCTTTCCGGCTATTGTCTGCCATCCTGTTACCCGATATCCATTTCCATCGAAATAGTATGTTTCTCCTGAAATATTCATCCACTGGTTTACTACGTACTTCCCATTCGTTAGATATTTCCACTTATCTCCGACCTGAACCCACTGTCCTTTACTCAGTCCCAAGTACTTTGCGATTCCAGTTGCATCTGCAACACCGAGCTTCTTTAATCCTGCCTCAGTTTTCAAGAACTTGTTCACATCATTTGCATTGCTCAAGAAAGCATGTTCCACAATAATTCCCGGTATTCCAGCTTCTTTCGCACAGATTTGAACTGAATAATAATCTGAAATAGAATCATCTGGATATTTCTCATTGACAGTAGTATCTTTGCTGTAAATCGGTGTCGGACGTTTGTTTAAACCAACTGCTGCCAGTTCATTTAATATTTTCTCTGCAAGTTCTTTTCCCTGCGTTGACAATTGCGGTTTCCAACTACTATTCGGGATAATAATTTCTGCACCATTTGCGCTGGCAGCTCCTGAATTCAAATGAAGACTTACATATATTTTTGCTCCTGCCTCTGCTGCTGCCTGTACTCTTTTCTCAATACAAGCTCCCGAAGTTCCCGTTTCCGGATAAGGACACGCTGCAGTTGTTCTTGTCATATAAACTTTCACACCATTATATGTCTCTAATTCTGCCTTTGCATACTTCGCTATTTTTAAAGTCAATTCTTGTTCTGTCAGACCTGACCCACTTGTCCCGCCATGTCTGTTATCATGTCCAGGATCCAGCGCCACGACAATCTCACCCGCTTTTTCTGCGCTTCTTATTCCCGCCACTGCTCCCATCTCTTCTGAAACGGCAGTTAACGCTGATGCAATATTATCCTGTGCCTCAGTTTCTCCATTTTCGTCAATCGTTACTATCGATGTCTCCACTGCATCTTCCGGATCCAACGGCTGCAATTCTTCAATCCCATCGTATGCTTTGTTCACTCCAAATTCTGCTTCTACATTTAAGTCAGTTAATAAAAAACATTGTTCTTGCTGATTTTCCTCAAATCTGATATCTGTTACCTTATATGTACTCTGCTCACTTTCATCCACATATTCTTTCGAGAACACATACAGATATCCAGACTGATTACTGCATGTCCATTCTTCTGTTGAACCATCTTCTTTTTGCACAGTAATCCGCATATTGCTTATCTGTTCTGTTCCATCTCCCCAAGACACAACAATGTTTTGTGTGTTCGGTGATTCCAAATAGGGACTTTCTACCAAAATATAATTCAATCTGTTTTCTGCTTTTACTGTATTGGCCGCGTCTGTTTCAGCTACTTCTGTTTCTTCTACCGCCGAACTATTGTCCATTGCCAATGATGTGCTCATCTGAAAATCAGAAAACACCATCACTGCAAGCAGAATAATTGCCACAAACCTTTTTCTTATGCTTTTCATCGTTTTTTCCTCTTCACTCTTACCTATTCATAGCTGATATATCCTTCCAAAACGGTATGTCCTGTATCAAGTGGATTTCCGTTTTCTGTAATTTTAACTCCATCACAATCATACGCCTCGGAGTATGTCCTAACAACACATTCTAGTACCTGTTCCGAACCGGTCGTCCCCATTCCTCTTAGATAATCACCAAATGCTGTATTAACATCTAAATCAATCTTATCTTCGGAATCATTCACAGAAACACTTTGAACCTCACAAGTTTCAGATAATACAGATGCTTCTTTTAATTTTGCAACAATTGCTTCCTGCAACTCTCCTGCCACAGTCACCTCATCTCTGGTAATTTCTCCTGTTGTTTCGTCTATATAATAGACTCCTAATTTCTGCTCTATTTTATCTGTGCCATTCTCTAATTCCTCTTCTGCATCATCTTTTACGCTCTCATTTTTCTCTGGTTCCTTTTCCGGCTGACTTGTCTCCCCTTTGCTACAACCAGAAAAAGCCAACATCACAGCAAATAGTACCACTACTATTTTTCTTTTCACTTTTTCACCTCCTAATTAATTACATTCAGTTCCAATTTACTATATCTTCCTACATTTTTCAACAAAAAAGCATAATATTGTCTTTTTCTTCTATCTATAGAATTCCTCTGTTTCTCTTTTTTGAATATTTGCCCGAAACGGCATCGACTTATTTTCATTCATCGGCAAGCTTAGCCAGAACTGCTAAACTTGCCGACAATCAGACTCGGGGACTCCCCGAAATGAATTTTCTAAAACAACTTTTCCGGATACACACCGCCATCTACAAGCGCACGCACAGAAGCGACCACCGCCGCTTTATCCTCTTTGTAAGTCACTCCAAACCACTTGTCGTGTGAACGCAATACTTTTACATCTGCGCTTCCATCCGCCAATAAATCTCCAACAATTGTAGGTAAAAGGTATTCTGCTTTTAAGCTATTTTCTTCAACCTTTGATAAAAATTCTCGAAATCCCTTCTCAAGTACTTCAAAAAACTCGGGATGTAATCCCCACATATTCATAGAAACAGGAGAATGTACATCAACTTCTACCATTCCATCTTCCGTGCGAACAGCAGCTCCTTTTTCCGTCTTTTCAATATTGGAAGTCTCAACAATATCTGTCAGCATATGATTTTCATCCACTTTACAGATTCCTCTTGTCACTCCGCCATTTTCACTCAAAGTATTTCCCAGGACAAATCCAACCATACTCACCTGAAGTTTATCATTTCTTTCCTGCTCCTGAATCAGATGATTATACGCCTCCACATAAGCTTCTTTTCCGTAATAATCATCTGCATTAATTACTAAAAACGGTTCACTCACAACATCTTTACAGCAAAGAATTGCCTGACCGGTTCCCCAAGGTTTTGCTCTGTCAGCATATTTTCCTTTAAATTCTTCTGGAATATCCGAAATCTCTTGATATGCATAAGCGACCTCTACAACTTTTTCAATCCTGTTTCCAATCACTTCTTTAAAATCTTTTTCTAAATCCTTGCGGATAACAAATACAACCTTATCAAACCCAACTTCCATAGCGTCATAGATAGAATAATCCATAATGATCTCGCCATTTGGTCCTACTGGTTCCAACTGTTTAATTCCTCCGCCAAAACGACTTCCAATACCTGCTGCCATAATTACTAACGTTGCTTTTGCCATCTTCTTCCTCCTGTTCGCTATTCGCCAAGCCCTTCTTCTACGATTCTCGCCATCTCTTGCATAGCTTTTTCTTCATCTTCACCTTCACAAATTAACTCAATCACATCACCTTTTTTTATACAAGCACCCAATACGCTCAACACACTCTTGGCATTGGCAGTTGTATTCTTGGAAAGAAATGTAATTTTACTTTGGAACTGCATTGCAGTCTTGCAAAACAGCCCAGCAGGTCTCAAATGAAGACCTGTTGGATTATTGATTGTCAATTTTCTTCGTACCATTCTCTTAGCTCCCCTCATTTTATTTTTTTGTCAAAATAACCTGTATCGTGGCGCCTCCGACAAAACTGCATCCTTCCGGAAGACTCGCTATTGTAACCGGAACATCATAGGTCCCTTCTTCACTGTAACTTTTCAAATCAATAGATGCCGCAATCTTCTCTGCAGACATATTTTCTAATGCTTCATCAAGTCCTTCAAACTGCAATTCTACATTTTGATCCGGACCATATGAAAGTTCCATGCCTTCCGGCAAATTGTTTACCGCTATCGACCGTACCGGAATTGCAATATTTTTGATTCCTTCTTTTTCAACCAGAATATTTACCACTACGCTTCCCGCCGAACTGTCTGCCAAACTAATTCCGTCCGGAAGATAATCTGTAATATTCACCACAACCTTTGTCGTCTCTGTAAGATTTTCCTGTTTGAGCGCACTGCTTGCAACCTCTATGTCATCTATCTTTTCCACGTCTTCGCGATTTCCCATAATCGTAATACGCTGAGGTTCGATCTGAAGTCCTGACACTGCATACCCGCTTTCAGTTCCAATCTCTGATTGGTCAAACTTCAACTCCACTTCCTTTGTCTCCAGCAAATGCACTTTAATATTCACACCACTGCTGTCCACATCGCTGGATAGCAAGCTTTTATCTATAACATTGTCCGCTGAATCATAATAGATCAGTTCATCTGCCTTTAAGGTTGTATCTTCCGACAACCCCGACACATCTACTCTCGCAACCACTTTACTAATTCTGCCAAGTGATGACTTCGGTCCACTGATATCAATGGACTGTGGTTCTGCTTCCAGCTCACCTATCACATAACCACTTTGCAAATCTCCTGTCGCAATCGCCGTAACCGGAAATGTCTTATTTTCGATATTTTCTTTCACAATCTGAATATTTCTCGGATTAGGTAATGCCTCCTTGTAATCTCCTTCAAAACCTTCTATGGTAATTCTTACCGGAACAGAACCTGATTGCTCTTCTTTTAAATCTGCAACCGCCTTAATATCCTCCGTCTTGATTTTTTCCATAATCGAACGTTCTGCCTTCACTGTAACTGCAATCTGCTTTACATCATCCGCAATTTTAAAGGTCTGCCCATGCTCTGTTACCACCTCCGGGTTTGCGACTGTGATCTCCGGATAAAACGTCTTTGTAACAATCGGTCTCGAAATATTCATCACAACAAGCCACAAAAGCGCTGAAAAAAGGAGTGCTATGAACTTTAGGACAAAATTATTTGTCAGTTTGTTTTTCATTCTTTCGCCTTCCTTTCCATATCATAAACCGTTTTTCTTCCAAAGATTTATTCTGTACATGGACAAGCTTCTCTCTTAAGAATTCCGGCTTCACATTCCGTGTAAGGTGTCCTCCCATTGCTATAGATACATATCCAGTCTCCTCTGAAACTGTAATCACAAGCGCATCGCTCACTTCACTCATTCCTACCGCTGCTCTATGTCTCGTTCCAAGCTCTTTGCTAAGTCCCATATTATCAGACAACGGCAGATAACATGTTGCCGAGACAATTCGATTACCTCTCACAATAACTGCTCCGTCATGAAGCGGTGTATTATGTTCGAAGATATTAATCAGCACCTGACTGGATACCAGACAGTCCAACTCAATACCTGTATTCTGATACTCTGTAAGCATAATCTCTTGCTCTACCACAATCAATGCTCCGGTCTTTACCTTTCCCATCTCATAACATGCCGTCACAAGCGCATCGATCGTCTTGTCATCAAACCTTCCTGATTCTTTGCTTCGTTCAAACGGAACTACTGCAATCCAAAAATCTTTTTGCCCGAGACGCTCCAACGCTCTTCGCAGTTCCGGCTGAAACACGACAACTGCTGCTGTTGCCAGGACGCTGATGGAATTCGTTGCAATCCACAGAATTGTGTGCATCTTGAAGATAGCCGCGAGTAAAATAAAGACAAGCAGAACAATAATTCCCCGCAAAAGCATCCATGCTTTCGTATGTTTGATCCACACCATCAACTGATAAACCAAAAATGCAATAATAATAATCTCAACAACATCTGTCACCTGTATTTTCGGGAAATACAACTCTTTAAAATATATTTCAAAGAAATTCTGTAATTTCTGTCCCATTTTCTCACCTCCATCTCTTTTACATCTTTTTTACTAATGTTTTAATTCTTCTTCTAGTAATTCTTGAATCTCAAGTTCTTCTTGCAACGCTTTCGTAAGAAGCATCTCGTCGGTCTGGTTCTTCAGGATTTTTTCCTGCTTCAACTCATCCATCCGCGACGTCTCCTGACGTTCATTAATTCGTTTTACTGTTTTCTCAGGTGCAGTCACCGTCACTTTCGGAACTGCTTTTACATAATAAAAATACTCATCATCTTCAAATTGAAGATTCTCTGTTCTTGAGTAGTCGACCGCAAATGCAAAAAATTCTAACACAAGTGCCAATAAAATCGAAACAATTGTCCCAATAATAACCGCCACATACGGAACATCTACATGCATCGTGACTCTTCCGATCACCACTACGATCACATATACAAGTGCACCTGAAACAATCGCAATCTTCCACGCATTATCAATTGATAATTTTCTCACACTATATACTACAAGTAAGCAGATCACAAATGCAATAATCGCAGTCCACATCTCCTTATTATTAAATAACTGTTGCGCAAAAGCGGTGAGTTGGGCAAACATCTCTGAATCCCCTGCTCCTTTTATCGTTGTCTCATACGCTTTTACATATGTAACCATATAACACGCAATCGTTCCAAATGCAATCGGAACTGCACATAAAGGTCCTCCTGTCAATCCGTATACAATCGGTATCAGCATCGGTATCTTCAGTGTGAACGCAATCGGCATCAACAATAGAACAATCGCCTTATCCGGCGTAAATCGGAAATACAAAATAAACATGATTAAAAAAATCACTGCTGCCACCGCAGCCACACCCACGGACAACGCATAAAACTGTACAACTGTAAGTGCCACAGCCACTACCACTGTCGCTGTAATCGGCAAAAATGTACAAATCACTGCAAGACCAAGTGTGACCATCGGATTCGCTGAAATCTTCATAACCCCAATGTTACTGCTGATAAACATAAAAGTTGCCAACGCTAAAATAAACTGAACTCCTTTATCCACAATTTTAGAATATCTCGCATATAGTCTCAGTATAGTCTCTCTTACCTCAATCAAACGATCCATCTACATATTCTCCTTCTCGTAAAGCTTGTTTAATACTAACAGATTATGGCTATATTTTTTCACGCGAGCTCTGGCTTCACTATGCTTTTTCTGATAAAACCGCCCGCTCGCTATCCAATATGCGACTAACACAATCACATAGATTATCAAAATCACTGCTACTAAAATAATTGCTTTTACCAACGTCAGTTCTTCTAAAACCTGATCCATATATGCAATTCCAATCAGTCCGGCAACCATCGCATATCCGATTGTCGTCCAGATCATTGTCGCCAGCCTATGAAAGCTCACATAATCTTTCTTATAGTAAGAACTCACCTTAAAATCTTCTTTTCCTTCTTTTTGTTCGTAGGAAGCAAGCTGCACCATAAGTTTTACTCGTTCTTCATTCAACATAAACGTCACCTCTAAACTTGTTTTCCCCTCAAGACATTAGTTTCAGTATAGCATTATTCAGTATCCTTGTCCAATACTTATAGTCAAAAAACACACTTTTTGAACACCTCTGCTTTTCAATTCCTCTGCCACTGTATCAATTGTGCTTCCTGTCGTATAAATATCGTCAATGACCAACACCGTTTTGTAGTTCTTCCATTGACCTGTAACTGAAAATGCGTGCTTTAAATTTTGTTTTCTTTCCTTATCGTTCAGTTCTTTTTGCGGTCTCGTGTATCTGCTGCGTATTACAGATCTGCTGTCAACCGGAATTCCCATCATCTCTCCAAGATGCTTTGCTACAATCTCCGCCTGATTATACCCACGAAATCTCTTTTTCTTACGATGCAGCGGAATCGGAACAATCACCTCTGTCCCCCACTCCCGTATCAGTCTGCCATAGATTCGAAACATCTCTTTCGCATAAAACTCTCCGTAAATACGTCTGTTTTTATATTTGAACTGATATATCGACATACTGACCGGCATCTTGTGTATCCAGATACTTCTTCCTTGATCATATGCATGCACATTTTTCTGACAGTCATAACAATATTCTTGTTCAGCATAGCGAACCGGTTTCCCACACTTTTTGCATCTCGGCTCCGTTATATAAACTACCTTTTCTGCACAATCCTTGCACAATTCCTTGTCGCTGACTTTTCCACAAAAGCAGCATGTTTTCGGATAAATTATCCCCAAAATCTTTTTCCAAATGTTCATTATTTTACGGACTCTTGACACATCTCCTGGTTATCGTCTAAAAATCCTGTATGCATTCCGCCAGACTTGTATATCTGTTCTGCTCATTTGCATTTCGAATCATCTCTTGAAATGTCACATCGCTTCCAACAAGTGTTACACATTTTTTAGCTCTCGTCACCGCCGTATAGATCAAATTTCGGTGATAAAGCTGCCTTGGTCCCTGCAGAAGCGGAATCACAACCGCAGGGTACTCACTTCCCTGCGATTTATGTATGGTGATAGCATATGCCAACTCCAACTCGTCTAATAACTGGAATGGATAATTTACTTTCTTTTTTTCCTCATATTCGACTTCTACCGTCTCCGTATAAGAATTAATTGATGTAATTCTTCCGATATCTCCATTGAATACGCCGATTCCTTTATCTACGACAAGACCGTATTTCGTTGCAATCTCCCATTCCAGCTGATAATTATTTTTTATCTGCATTACTTTGTCACCAACACGAAAAAGCTTATCTCCATATTCTTTTTCTTCTTTACTTTTATCGGGCGGATTCAGATACTGCTGCAAAATCGTATTCAGCCGTTCCACACCCAAAAGCCCTTTCCGCATCGGAGTTAAAACCTGTATATCAAACGGATCTGCCCCCACATATTTCGGTAATTTCTTTTGAATCAGCGCAATCACAACACTGATGATCGTGTTGGCATCCTGTCTTTTTAAAAAGAAAAAGTCTCTGCTCTTATTATCTAAAACGACCTCTTCACCACGATTGATCTTATGAGCATTCACCACAATGTCACTTTGTTCTGCCTGACGGAAAATCTTTGTCAATGTAATAACAGGAAAACATTCTGATTTGATTAAATCTTTCAAAACACTTCCCGCCCCTACAGAAGGAAGCTGATCCTGGTCTCCCACAAGAATCAGTCTTGTCCCTACCATAACCGCATTAAGCAGCACATGCATCAACGGCAGATCCACCATCGACATCTCATCGATAATGATAACATCTGTCTCCAGCGGATTCTCTTGATTTCTCGCAAATTCCATACGATTATCGTCATTTCCTGGCGCGTATGCCAATTCCAGCATCCGGTGAATTGTCCTCGCCTCGCACCCGGTCGCCTCCGTCATACGTTTTGCAGCTCGTCCCGTCGGTGCCGCCAGAAAAATATCCATACCTTCACTCTCAAAAAAATGAATCATCGCATTGATTGTTGTTGTCTTTCCGGTTCCAGGTCCTCCTGTCAGAACCAGCACTCCATTCCTCACAGCTTCTTTCACTGCCGTCCGCTGAAGTTCGTCCAATGAAAGTTCTGCATCTTCCTCAATTTGCCGGAGTCTCTTTTCAATCGCATCCTCCGCAATGTCGTAAGAAACATTCAAATCGTGAAGCATCTTTGCCGTATTTAACTCTAAATAATAGTAGTGCGCCGGATACACCCGGATTCCATCTTCTTTCTCTTTTAGAACAACTTTCTTTTCCATCGCTAAGTCCATGAGATACTTCTGTATATCACAGATCTCGACTTCCAAAAGCTGCATCGTTCGCCTGAGCAGCTCTTCCTGTGGAAGATAGACATGTCCGTCTGTCACACTCTGCAGCAGCACATAAAAAATCCCACTTCGTATCCTGAAATCGGAATCTGTATGAATTCCTACTTTCGATGCAATCTCGTCTGCTGTTTTAAAACCAACGCCCTGAACATGGTCTGCAATCTGATACGGATTCTCCTCCATCACACGATAAACACTCTGCCCATAATGCTCATAGATTTTGGCTGACAAAGCAAGCGATATCCCATATTTTTGAAGATAAATCATTGCTTTTCGCATATCCTTCTTCTCTTCCACCTGCTCTGAAATCTCACGTGCTTTCCGTTCACTGATTCCTTTTACTTCCGCAAGACGCTCTGGTTCTTCTTCAATAATACGAAATGTATCGTCTTTAAATTTGCGTACAATTCTCCCTGCAAGCGCAGCTCCAAGCCCCTTGATCGCACCAGATCCCAAATATCGTTCAATTGATATCAAATCCTCTGGCTCTTTCACTTCATGTGAAATCACTTGCAGCTGCATGCCATACACATTGTGATTCGTATATTCCCCGGACACTTCCAGCATCTCACCCTCACTAATATAGGGAAAAGTCCCGACACATGTAAGCTCTCCATCTTTATTTGTTAAATGAAACACCGTATAGCCATTCTCTTCATTTCGGAATACGATATGTTCTACATATCCCTTTATGACTTCCAAAACCTCATCCTCCATATTCTCCGAGCAAAATTATTTTGCCGCCAGACGACAAGAGCCGTCTCTTCAAGAGACAGCCCTCAATCACTCTACACACTTACGCTTCTTTTCTTCCACTCATAAATTCTACAAACTGACCGGTTCCAACCGCAACAACTTTCATCGGATCTTCGGCAGTCATCGTGTTGATTCCTGTCTTTTCCTCGATCAACTCTTCCAATCCACGAAGGAGAGCTCCTCCTCCGGTCAGAACAATTCCTCGATCCAAAATATCCGCTGATAATTCCGGTGGTGTTCTTTCCAATACCGCAATAACAGCTTCCACAATCTGACTTGTTGTCTCTTTCAAAGCTTCTTCTGTCTCTGAAGATGTCACTGTCACAGTCTTTGGAAGACCTGTCACAAGATTACGTCCACGCACTTCCATCGTCTCTTCTTCCACCAATGGATAAGTTGTCCCGATTTTAATCTTGATATCTTCCGCAGTACGCTCTCCGATCAATAGATTATGCTTTTTACGCATAAATCTTACAATTGCTTCGTCAAAATCATCGCCTGCAATTTTAATCGATGTATTTACTACTGTTCCTCCAAGTGAGATAACCGCAATATCTGCAGTTCCTCCACCGATATCTACAATCATGTTTCCACATGGCTTTGCAATATCAATTCCTGCTCCAATTGCCGCTGCAACCGGCTCTTCAATCAAATGTACCTCTCTTGCACCAGCTGCAAAAGTCGCTTCTTCCACTGCCTTCTTTTCTACTTCTGTAACACCGCTCGGCACACAAATACTGATACGCGGCTTCTTAAAAGTTCTCTTTCCTACCGCTTTCTGTACGAAGTACTTAATCATCTTTTCTGTCACTGTATAGTCTGAAATAACTCCCTGTCTCAGCGGTCTTACAGCTATAATATTTCCCGGTGTTCTTCCAAGCATCAGTCTCGCTTCTTCTCCAATCGCCTTGATTGCATTGGTATCTCTGTCAAAAGCGACTACGGAAGGTTCTTTCAATACAACACCTTTTCCTTTTACATATACGAGAACACTGGCGGTTCCTAAATCAATTCCGATATCAACTGACATCTGATTTCTCCTTTCACTGCACTTATCTATTCTATCATCTTTCGTTATTATACATATACCTTACCTATTATAATAAAAATTCCAATAAATGCAAAGAGTTTTTTTTAATTTAAACTTTTTTTAAGGATTGCATCAATATATTTGCCTGTATGCGATGCCGGATTGGCAGCAATCTCCTCAGGAGTTCCCGTTGCCACAACGGTTCCCCCTTTGTCTCCACCCTCTGGTCCTATGTCGATAATATAGTCCGCAGTCTTGATCACATCTAAATTATGTTCAATCACAATTACGGTATTTCCATCTGCTGACAGACGATGTAAAATTTCTGTCAATTTGTGCACATCCGCAAAATGAAGCCCTGTTGTCGGTTCATCTAAAATATAAACTGTTCTCCCTGTGCTTCTCTTACTCAATTCGGTTGCCAATTTAATTCTCTGTGCTTCACCACCCGAAAGTGTAGTGGACGGCTGACCTAATCGAATGTAGGAAAGTCCAACATCATACAGGGTCTCCATCTTTCTTCGAATGCTAGGAACATTCTCAAAGAAATGAAGCGCCTCCTCCACAGTCATATTCAGCACATCATAAATGCTCTTTCCTTTGTATTTTACTTCTAACGTCTCTCTGTTATATCGCTTTCCATCACAGACTTCACACGGAACATATACATCTGGAAGAAAATGCATTTCAATCTTTAAAATCCCATCTCCTGAACAAGCCTCACATCTTCCGCCTTTGACATTAAAACTAAATCTTCCTTTTTTGTATCCTCTCGCCTTTGCATCCGCAGTTGCCGCAAAGAGATCGCGGATTAAATCAAAAACTCCTGTATACGTTGCCGGATTCGATCTAGGAGTTCTTCCAATCGGCGACTGATCAATGTCAATGACTTTGTCAAACTGTTCAATTCCTTCTATCCTCTTATGTTTCCCTGGAATTGTTCTCGCTCGATTAAGATCCTTAGAAAGTCTTTTGTAAACAATTTCATTTACTAAAGAACTTTTTCCTGAACCAGAAACTCCAGTCACACACGTCATTACACCAACCGGAAATGAAACGTCAATATTCTTCAAATTATTTTCTGCTGCCCCAATTACTTTCAGCCAGCCTTTCGGTTCTTTGCGCACATCCGGTACCGGAATCTGCATGCGTCCACTCAGGTATGCACCAGTAACAGACTTCTTATTCCGCATAATCTCCTTTGCAGTACCTGCCGCAACAACCTCTCCACCATGTTCGCCCGCTCCCGGACCAATATCCACAATATAGTCCGCTTCCAGTATCGTATCTTCATCATGCTCTACTACAATCAAACTGTTTCCCAGATCACGTAGATGTTTCAATGTCTTCAATAGTTTATCATTATCTCGCTGGTGAAGTCCGATACTTGGCTCATCCAGAATATAAGCCACTCCAACCAGACCTGAACCAATCTGTGTTGCCAGACGGATACGCTGAGCCTCTCCTCCCGAAAGACTTCCTGTTGCTCTGGCAAGTGTCAGATAATCCAATCCTACATCCATCAAAAATCCAATACGTGCTTTGATTTCTTTTAAAACCTGTCCACCGATTAACTCCTGCGTCTTTGTGAGCTCTAATCCTTCCAAAAACTGCTGAAGTTTTTCAATAGAAAGCGACGTGACTTCCGCAATATTTTTATCTCCCACTGTAACTGCCAACGCGCTCTTTTTCAATCTCTGTCCGCCACATTCATGACAAGGCGTAATCCGCATAAAACTCTCATATTCCGCCTTCATCGTCTCTGAGCCTGTTTCACGATATCTTCTCTCTACATTTTTTATAATTCCTTCGAATGCAACATCATAAATACCTTCTCCGCGCTGCCCTTTATAATACACCTTCACTTCTCGTCCATTGGTTCCATGAATCAAAATATCTTTGACTTCCTGCGGATAATCTTGGAACGGTGTATCCAACGAGAAATTATATTCTTTACAAAGAGCTTCTAGTATTGCTCTTGTGTAGCTTCCTTTGTCTGTACAAGACTGCCATCCCATCACTACGATAGCGCCTTCATCTATACTTAACGATTGATCCGGGATCATCAAATCTACATCAAACTCCATCTTGTATCCCAGTCCAAAGCAAACCGGACATGCCCCAAATGGATTATTAAAAGAAAAACTTCTCGGTTCAATCTCTTCGATACTGATTCCACAATCCGGGCACGAAAAACTTTGGCTAAAATTCAAAGGTTCTCCGCCAATCACGTCCACAACCAAAAGTCCCTCCGCCAATGCCAGTACACTTTCAATTGAATCCGTCAATCTCTTTTGAATGCCTTCTCTTACAACAAGTCTGTCCACGATAATCTCTATATTATGCTTAATATTTTTGTCCAGAGAAATTTCTTCTGACAATTCATATAAATTTCCATCAATGCGCACACGTACATAACCGCTTTTCTTTGCCTTTTCCAGCAACTTTTCATGTCTTCCTTTTCGTCCTCTCACAACCGGCGCAAGAAGCTGGATCTTTGTTCCCTCCGGAAGCTCCATAATCTGATCCACCATCTGATCCACCGTCTGCTTTTTTATCTCCTTCCCACATTTCGGACAGTGTGGGATCCCTATTCTTGCATAGAGCAGACGAAAATAATCGTAAATTTCTGTCACTGTTCCAACTGTAGAACGTGGATTTCGATTCGTTGATTTCTGATCAATAGAAATCGCCGGTGAAAGCCCCTCAATACTTTCTACATTCGGCTTCTCCATCTGGCCAAGGAACTGTCTCGCATAAGAAGACAGCGATTCCATATACCTTCTCTGTCCTTCTGCATAGATTGTGTCAAATGCTAAGGATGACTTCCCCGATCCACTTAGTCCCGTCAACACAACAAGTTCATTTCTCGGAATATCCAAATCTATATTTTTCAAATTGTGCTCATTGGCACCCCGTATTTTTATATATTGTTTTGCCATCGTATACTCCTAACCTTCCATATCCTGTAACTGCTTTTTCAGCTCAATCAATTTGTCGCGCAACTCTGCTGCCGCCTCGAAATTCAATTCTGCCGCTGCTTTCTTCATCTGCTTTGTAACATCTTTTATCAGTTTTTCCAATTCTTTTTCACTCATTGACTCCGGATCTTTTTCAAGACGCAATTCCTCCGCCGCTACCTTCTTAGAAATACTGATCAGATCCCGCACTGACTTTTTAACAGTCTGAGGTGTAATTCCATGTTCCTCATTGTATGCCATCTGTATCTTTCTTCTTCGTTCTGTCTCTTGAATCGCTTTTTCCATCGACTCTGTCACATGATCCGCATACATGATAACATGACCATCCGCATTACGGGCAGCTCGCCCAATCGTCTGAATAAGCGAAGTCTCCGAACGCAGGAATCCTTCCTTATCGGCATCTAAAATTGCAACCAATGTAATCTCAGGAATATCAAGCCCCTCACGCAACAGATTGATTCCGACAAGCACATCAAATACATCGAGACGCATATCCCGAATAATTTCTGTCCGCTCTAACGTATCAATATCTGAATGAAGATATTTCACCCGTATACCAAGTTCACGCATATAATCTGTCAAATCTTCTGCCATTCGTTTTGTCAACGTTGTAATAAGAATCTTTTTTTTCTTTGCAATCTCCTTGTTCACTTCACCGACCAGATCATCGATCTGTCCTTCCACCGGACGCACTTCGACCTCCGGATCAAGAAGACCTGTCGGTCGGATAATCTGATCCACACGCAAAAGTTCATTCTTTTCTTCATATTCTCCCGGCGTCGCAGATACAAACAACATCTGATTTACCTTACTTTCAAATTCTTCAAAATTAAGCGGTCTGTTGTCCTTTGCTGACGGCAAACGGAATCCATAATCTACAAGAGTGGACTTTCTAGACTGGTCACCCATGTACATTCCACCAATCTGAGGAATGGTCTTGTGCGATTCATCAATCATAATCAAAAAATCATCCGGAAAATAGTCAATCAATGTGTGCGGCGGCTGCCCCGGCGCCAGTCCTGTCAAATGCCTTGAATAATTCTCTATTCCCGAACAAAATCCCGTCTCTCGCATCATCTCAATATCGAAATTCGTCCGCTCTGCAATACGCTGCGCTTCCAAAAGCTTGTCTTCTCCTTTAAAATATCGGACTCTTTCTTCCAATTCTTCCTCAATCGCCTTTGTTGCTCGATCCAGCGCTTCCTTTGACACAACATAATGCGATGCTGGGAAAATCGCTACATGCTTCAACGCATTTTTAATCTCGCCCGTCAAAACATCAATCTCTGTTATTCTCTCCACTTCATCCCCGAAAAATTCCACACGAATTGCATAATCTTCCGAAACTGCCGGAAAGATCTCCAGCACATCTCCTCTTACCCGAAATGTCCCGCGTTTAAAATCCATATCATTGCGATCATACTGTATCTCAATCAACTTCGCAACAACCTCATCCCGATCTTTTATCATCCCAGGGCGTAGTGAAATTACCATCTCCTGATAATCAATTGGCGAACCTAATCCATAAATGCAGGATACACTCGCCACAATAATCACATCCCGTCGCTCAGAAAGTGCTGCCGTTGCCGAATGGCGCAGCTTATCAATCTCATCATTGATGGATGAATCCTTCGCAATATAAGTGTCAGATGACGGAACATATGCTTCCGGTTGGTAATAGTCATAATAGCTCATAAATAGTTCCACAGAATTATTAGGAAAAAATTCCTTAAATTCGCCATATAACTGTGCTGCCAAGGTCTTGTTATGTGCAATTACTAATGTTGGTCTATTCAATTGTGCAATGACATTCGCCATCGTAAATGTCTTTCCCGAACCGGTTGCACCAAGAAGGGTCTGGCATTGGTTGCCTTCTTTAAAACCTTTCACAAGCTGCTCGATGGCTTGAGGTTGGTCACCTGTAGGCTTATATGGGGACTCTAATTTAAAGATTTTTTCTTCGCTCATACACACTTCTCCCTCTGTTATTTTTGAATACTTAGGTGGCAATTACACGAATTCAGTATCATTTTCATTGTCTTTCAAAGAACAAACGTTCTCATTTCATTCTACATTATGTGCTATTTAGTGTCAACTTTTCTTTTTAGTAATTTCTTATTTCACAAGCAACGCCAACCAGATAATTTGCGATAGTCTGTTCTGGCTTCTTCATAGTAGAAAATTATATATATCTAAGCTCTTTTTATCCACTTGCAACTGCAAGAAATGAAGAAGAGACAATATAGCACAAGTTTGCATTGTTACTCTTTGTCATGATGATTACTTTATCACATACTTAGTACCCCTTCCCCTACCTTCAATTTTCACAACACCTTTCTTCCCCATATCTTTCAACAACTGTGTTGTCTTTGATTTGCCAAACGGAGCGTAAGGAGCAATTTCGCTGATGGATTTCAGCATTGTCCTGCTCAGAATCTTATATA
>OLQH01000118.1_pt1 | contig 94070 bp, 79 predicted proteins | sample 1672671 | NCBI WGS metagenome assembly OLQH01 (sample SAMEA3136712, study PRJEB25190) | human gut metagenome | reverse complement strand
ATACAGACGATACGATGAAGAATATATCAACAATTCCTATTCCATATAAACAGTTACTTTCTGGAAAACTACTTGTCCTATTGTTGTTGACAATCTGCTTTAGCCTTATAGGATGCGTGCTAGCATTAGTAATCAATGTTATTGCTGGATTTCCAGGAGTGCATTTTGGCAATCTGCTCAATATGTTTATTCGTGTTACCGGAGCAAATTTAGGAATTTACATTTCAGTTTTGCCGATTATTCTACTATTTTGTTGTTCGGCAAACAATTTTTTGGGTGGGGTTGCGCTAGCTTTTGTGTATGGATATTTCGGAACTTTTGAAGGAACACTGCTAAATTATTATCCGATTAAAGCAAGCATGATTTTAGTAGACCCTACTTGTGGTGCGGAATATGGTTATACCTACCACATTTTTCCTGCCCTGATCACAATAGCTTTGACTTTTTTAATTTCTATCATTATTCTTGCAAACAAAAAGAAAGCACCCGGTACATTGACTGTCACTAAGAAGAAAAAAGTAGTTAGAAAAAAGGGATGGTGACGTGATGGGACATTAGCTGTTTTTGATATAGAAGAATCCGGCAAACAGATTGGCGAAAAGTTATTTCTGCTTCTTAACGAGGAACAAAAGAATGCTCTAATGCAATATATTTTGGAGCAAGGAGTCTGTCATGGAACAGTATTCAATTCCTGTCACACTTCTTCCGCAGCAGAGAAGAATCCTCTTACAGAAATACAAGAAGGCGAGCTTTACCTATGCTTGGAACACCGTACTGTCAGGGTTCGTGAACGGATTATCAACCTGACAAGCAAAGAGTTTGATATACTGGCATTACTCATTGCTAATCCCAAACGTGTTTTTACTTACGAACTGATTACCGATTTGGTTTGGAAAGAGGATTGTGATTTCTATTCGAGAAAAGCGATTCATAATCATATAAGTAAGCTGCGCAAGAAATTGCGCTTTGAACCGGATCTTCCAAACTATATTGAGAGTGTCGCCGGGATCGGCTATAAATTTGAACATCTATAACATGAGCCCACAAGGTGTTGTTTTCCCTTGTGGGCTTGCTTTTTGCAGCATATATTCTAAGAGCAGAATATGTAGAAAATTGCGAATATAAAGAGTAAAAAGCGAATGTCTGCGGACTGATAAAGGAAACATAATCGATATAATTTTCTCCCAAGGAGGTATCAAGCAGCCGATTCAGGCTCCTCCTTGATGGGAGGAAATGCCTATGCGTCTATGCAACACAGATCTGCAGATAAACTGCTTTACATTCAGTCACCTATACGTCGTAGTCCAGCTCGTATGGATTGCGGCGTTTTTGGTTTCGACAAAGTTTGAGCATTTTCGCTGTCAACCTCCCGGAAAAATTTCATACTGTTGCTTTGGCGCGCCTGTTCTTTGTACGGGCGCGCTTTTTTGTACCCTTTTTTTAATCAGAAAGAGACTTAGAACTTATCGCTGCCGCAGCCCACCCTCTGATTTCGATTTTTGCCATCAACTCAAACATCGAAATTGGAGGAAATTACTATGAAGAAAATCAATCTTCGGGATTATTACCCGTATTATACACAGGACATGATCGTTGAGGTGCCGGATGAAGTTGCTTTGTTGCTTCGGGAATATATGTTGTTGGAAGAAGCCTATCGGATTCGTACATACCGCTATAAAGCATTTTACTCTCTGGATCGAGACGAAGGTATTGAGCGTGAGATATTGCAAAAGCCTCTTAACCCGGCAGAAATTTGGGAACAGCGTCAAATGACGGAGTTGATTTATAAAGGTCTTTCCAAACTTCCGGTAAAGCAGCGCCAACGGATCTATGCACACTTTTTTCTTGGCATGAGTAAAGCGGACATTGCAAGAGCTGAAGGAACAGATGCTTCTTCTGTTCGCAAGAGCATTAACCGTGGTTTGCACCAGTTAAAAAAATATTTTGAAAAAATTTAGCTTGCCCCGCCCTTTTTTGACTGAAAAATGTACTGAATAATAGAGGGACATATTCGGCGGAACAAGCCGGACGGGTGTGGTAAGGAAGCATATACGTCCTCCCACCCCAACTACAATATCAATTTGTCTGCCATGCCCCTTGCTTGTTCCTTGACAACCGAATATACGCTGTTACAGGTACTTCATTCTGTGTTCCGAGCGGCAGATGGGGCGGCGCGGTGACAGGCGGCCTAAGGAGGTGATGAATCCAGGCTGTCCGAGCGATAAACGCAACCTACGAAACCGGCTGTGGCAGGCCGGACGCGATAACGACGCAGATTATAATGGTACTTCTTCACAGCTTCCTAAAGACTTGGGGAGAGTTCCTGCGGCGTTTGCTTGCTCTGGCAAAGCGGCGGCGTATGTGGGACTATGATGCGGTGACGCTATCCGCAGCCTGTAACAGCCCCGTCCTTATAACAGAAGGACTTGCCGGGGTGCGTGGCAAATACGGCAGCAAAATCGAAATCAGATATAATGGGCCGGATTTATGTGTGTAATAACCATAGATCCGACCTATTCATGTGGTTTTGATAAATCCACATAGAAATTTGAACTATGGATAAATCGTAAATTTTTTTGATTAGCAGCAGACAAATGACTGATGACACGGTAGAATAATGATAGGAAGTCATATCCCGGTACATTGTCTTTGTCGGCTGCAGAAAGGAGGCAAAATGAGTCAGACAATGAACAGTGCACCTAAAAATGTTCCTGAACAACGAACTTACAAAGTAGAGGATATTGCCGTTATGTTAAACATTGGTCGTACATCTGCTTACAGTCTTGTAAAAGAGGGACATTTCAAAATTGTACGGGTTGGTAATGCCATACGAATTTCCAAAAAATCATTTGACGAATGGTTAGACGCACAGACGTTCTAACTTAGAAAGGAAGATCGAATATGGCATCTATTATCAAACGTAAAAAATCTTATTCCGTTGTTTATAACTATATTGATGAAAATGGAGAAACAAAACAGAAATGGGAAACCTGGCATACCCATAAAGAAGCGCTGAAACGGAAAGCAGAGGTTGAAAATCAACAGAACAACGGTACATTCCTCCCTCCGAATAATCAGAAAGTTTCAGATTTTCTGTACGATTTTGTTTCCACGTATGGGGAGAAAAAATGGGGTGTGTCTATGTATGACAGTCAAACAGCCCTGATTGCCAACTATATCAATCCGATTATCGGCGATATGGAGGTTCAGGCAATTACTCCCCGTGTGGTAGACAAATACATTCAGACTCTTCAAAAGACCCCTCCTGTTTGTAAGAGGAACCGAAAACCGAAAACAGAGTTTGTTTCCAATCAGAACATTGAGAAGATCATCAAACTTCTCCGGTGTGCTTTTAAGCAAGCTGTTCGTTGGGAATTGATTGGAAAAAATCCTTTCGACAATGTGGTCCTTCCAAAAACCGAATATAAAAAGCGCGACATTTGGGATGCTGAAACGATTCGTCTTGCTCTGGATCAGTGTACTGACAATAAACTGTATATTGCCATGAACCTTGCTTTTGCGTGTTCTTTGCGCATGGGAGAGATTCTTGGACTAACCTGGAAAAATGTTCATATTGAGGATGAAAATATAGCAACTGACAATGCTTACATCTACATAGAAGCAGAGCTGGCACGAGCGTCCAAACAGGCGATTGAGACATTAGGAGAAAAAGACATTTACCATATCTTTACTCCGTTAATGCCGAATACTAGCACTCGGATAATCCTGAAAAAACCAAAGACAGATTCCAGCATCCGTAAGGTCTGGCTGCCTAAGACAGTTGCCTATATTCTTCGAGAATGGAAAAAATCACAGGAAGAATTAAAAAGTTTTCTTGGTGATGAATATCAGGACTTCGATTTAGTGGTAGCATTGCCAAATGGCAGACCTTGTGAGAATCGAATTATTGAGAAAGAGTTTTCACTGTTGAAACAGAAAGCAGGGCTCCCAAACGTTGTATTTCACTCTTTGAGGCATTCAAGCACAACTTACAAGCTGAAACTCAACCACGGCGATTTGAAGGCCACACAGGGCGATACAGGACATGCGGAAATTGATATGATTACAAAGGTATATGCACATATCCTTGATGAAGATCGAAAGGTAAACGCTCAAAAATTCGAGAACGCCTTTTATGCGGTCAACAGAGATTTAAGAAATGTGCAACCTCCGCAGGAACAGCCTCAGGCAGCAACATTAGACCTGGCAGCCCTGATTGACCAGCTTCAAAAATCTCCTGAACTAGCACAAACTCTGGCGGCGCTGATTGCAGGACAAAAAGCGGTCTGAAATCTCAAATTAGCAAGGACGCTATTTTTATTAGCAAGGACATCGTTTCTGTTCGTTTCCAATTAGCAAAATATAAGTTCCAACTCATAAACATACATTAACCTCCAATAAAAGGAAGATGGTTTTGTCTAAAGAGTACAGCTAAACAAAAAAAGCTGTAAACCCTTGAAAACAAAGGCTTACAGCGTTATTTCTGGCGTCCCAGAGAGGATTTGAACCTCCGACCCCACGCTTAGGAGGCGTGTGCTCTATCCAACTGAGCTACTGAGACATCTATCAAAAATATTAAGTTGTATGCAAAATTTAGACTCGAACCATCTACCGCTTAGGAGGCGAACCCTCTATCCTACTGAGGTACTGAGACATTTTCATAAATCTATTCAATTTTATCTAGTTATCATGTCAAAAGGCGATTGCTCCACCTGACCCTTAGGAGGCGCTTGTTATATCCATTTAACTAAGGAAACAAATATCTGTTTTGGGCTTAAAATCAAGATTTTTCGATGATTTCTGCTTTCGCAGTCAGTGTCTGAATTATCCATCAGTCTAAGCCTTTTCTTTTTCAGTATACCAGATGGTATCTATGTACCATCTGGTATACTGTATTGTCTAATTGAAATTGTACTATATCCTGATTAAAATTACAAGAGTATAATTAATTTTTCAGGAATTTAGAAATATTGTTACTGTTCTAAAAATGTACCTGTCCCTGAAGCCAGATATTGGCTCTCAGCCTTCTTCCTATAGTTGGCTCGCCTAAAAGGTCTTCTCTGTTAATACAGACATCAAACTGCATATTATTGCATTCGACAGTCATCTGTACAATTTCTTCTCCTGTCAAAATATTTTTGAATGTATGAACATCCAGAATTTCTCCCAGAATACTGTACTGATCGCACTGAATTCCATATGGCATAAAATAGGATTCTACTATGGAAAAAAGATCCTCTGTTGCAATTCTCTGAGAAATCATGGAGTATGTATCCATATCCTCCATTGTAAGACTTTCCATTGCTTCTTCGTCTCCATCTCTGGCAGCTGCAATCAGATTGCTTCTGTTTTTCATAACCTCTTTTTCCACTTTTACTGCTTCTTTATCTTTCATTGCAGGAAGTAAAACCCGTCCTTCTTCTGCAAGTCCAGTCAAAGTCACCGGCTGTGCACCCAGATTCTCTTTTCCCTTTTCCTGTAGATATTCTGCAGCATTCTGAAGATAAAAAATCAAAGTAATTCCTATTCTCAGGTCATCACAGGCTCCTGCAAATGACTCTCTGTCCAGATGTCTTTCCACAGTTACCTGCTCCTGGGTGGTAATTCCGGTTCCTCTGAAAAACGGGAAATAGTAATCCACATGAAAACGATTATATTCGTCATACTGACCACACACTGTAATACCGCAGTCACATCCATAATTCTTTGAAAACTCTGTAAAAATGCCATCCGGATGATCTTCAACAGCTATTTTTTCATCATAGTTCCTTACAGTATCTCCGATAATTTCTTTTATCTCTTCCCTGCTTCTGACTTTGGAAAAACCAACCGCCCTCAGATAACTGTGCACAAAAACACCTCCATACCCGTTTTATGCACGGGTCTTTTTCTCAATCTTTTTCATACCGCCCATGTATGGCTGAAGTGCTTCCGGAATGTTTACAGAACCATCTGCATTCAGATTGTTTTCAAGGAAAGCAATCAGCATTCTCGGCGGTGCTACTACTGTATTATTTAATGTATGAGCAAGATATTTCTTTCCATCCTCACCATTGACACGGATCTTCAGACGACGAGCCTGAGCATCGCCAAGGTTGGAGCAACTTCCTACCTCAAAGTATTTCTTCTGTCTTGGAGACCATGCCTCTACGTCTATGGATTTCACTTTCAGATCAGCCAGATCGCCGGAGCAGCATTCCAGTGTACGAACCGGAATATCCAGAGAACGGAACAGATCAACTGTATTCTGCCATAATTTTTCAAACCACATTTTGCTGTCTTCTGGCTTGCATACAACAATCATTTCCTGCTTCTCAAACTGGTGAATGCGATAAACGCCTCTTTCCTCAAGACCATGAGCTCCTTTTTCTTTACGGAAGCATGGGGAATAGCTGGTAAGAGTTTTTGGAAGCTCCTGCTCCGGAATGATCTGGTCAATAAATTTACCGATCATAGAATGCTCACTTGTTCCAATAAGGTAAAGATCTTCACCCTCAATTTTATACATCATAGCATCCATTTCCGCAAAGCTCATTACACCTGTTACCACGTTGCTGCGGATCATAAAAGGCGGTACACAGTAGGTAAATCCTCTGTTGATCATAAAATCACGGGCATAGGAAATTACTGCGGAGTGAAGTCTGGCAATATCTCCCATCAGATAATAAAATCCGTTTCCTGCAACTCTTCTGGCACTGTCCAGATCAATTCCATCAAAGTTTTCCATGATTTCTGTGTGATACGGGATCTCAAAATCAGGAACAACCGGCTCTCCGAATTTTTCAACCTCAACGTTTTCACTGTCATCTTTTCCAATAGGTACTGTAGGATCAATGATATTCGGAATTACCATCATATCCTTCAGAAGCTCTTCTTCTACTTCTTTTTCTCTTGCAGAAAGTTCATCAATACGTGCTCCGGAAGCAGCCACCTGCTTTTTAATTTCCTCTGCCTCTTCGCGTTTTCCCTGTCCCATCAGAGCGCCAATCTGTTTGGAAATTTTATTTCTCTCAGCTCTTAACGCCTCAACCTCCTGCTTAATGGCTCTGTTTTCTTTGTCCAGCTCCAGAACCTTGTCTACCAGTTCCAGCTTGCTGTCCTGGAATTTATTCCTTATATTCTGTTTTACGATCTCCGGATTTTCTCTTACAAACTTGATATCTAACATGATTTTCCTCCTCAAAATTTAACTTTTAATTTAATTTGTCAGTTTCATCCTCTTCCAGTTCTCCCAGTCCAAAATTGACAGCTTTTCTTAATGCCTCAACTTCTTCCTGGCTGAGCATTACATAAGATTCACCTTTTACAATTTCCTTCAGATAAAGGAAACAGTTATCGCGACTGTGAACCGCATTTAAGATCAGACCTGTATTTTCTTTATCAAGAAGAGCAAGCGCAAAGCTGAGTTTGCCGCCTACGTCATCAAAAGCATCGTATTTTTCTACTCCATACTTGCTGAAGATCACTCTGAAATTTTTGACAATCGACTTTATTGTCTGCTCATGATTTTCCTTTGCCTCATAGAGCCGGTCAATCTGTGCAAATTTTCTCATAAATGTCTTTTCCAGTGACTGTGCATCGCTGCCCTTCATAAACATCTTATATTTTCTCTCTAGCCTGCTCAGTCTCAAACTATAGCTTATCATACTTCCAATCAAAATAATTACAATAATCAAAAGTATGATAATAATAATTCCGGGATCAATTCCTATATTTTCAAAAATAGCACTCATATGATCTGATCCCCCTTTTATCCAATAGACTCAAACAGATCAATGATCCGTTCCAGGTCTTCTCTGGAGTAATACTCGATTTCTATTTTGCCTTTATTATTCTTCTTTCTGTGAATAAATACTCTTGTACCTGTGATTCCTTTCATTTTTTCTTCCAGACTTTCGTAAACAGCATCCTCTGCTGAGTTTGAAACTGTCTCTTTCTGACGTGAAGGTTTCAAAATTTTCCGCACAAGAGCTTCTGTCTCACGAACACTCAGTTTATGATCAAATACTTTTAAAGCGATCATTTCTTGTGTTTCAAAGTCAGAAATCCCCAGAATTGCACGGGCATGTCCGGCAGATATCATTTCATCCACAACCATTTCCTGAACCCGCGGTGAAAGTTTCAAAAGACGAAGAGAATTTGTTACTGCTGTCCGGCTCTTTGAAACCCGTTCCGCAATCTCATCCTGTTTTAAATGAAATTCTTCAATTAAACGCTTATATGCCTGAGCCTCTTCTACCGGATTCAAATCTTCTCTCTGTATATTTTCAATCAGAGAAATTTCAACAATCTCCTGATCTGAAAACTCTTTTATTACAACAGGAACTTCTTTTAATCCAGCCATTTTTGCAGCTCTCCAACGTCTTTCACCAGCTATGATCTCAAAATAGCTCTTCTTATCAGATACAAGAAGCGGCTGCAAAATTCCATATTGTTTTATTGATTCAGATAACTCCAATAATGCATCCTCATCAAACTTTTTACGTGGCTGTTCACGATTTGGCTCCACTTTTGAGATTTTTACAATTACTGGACCGCCTGCTGTTTTTTCTTCTTTCTTTTCAGAGGTTTTCACAGGATGAACTGCTGTTTTTTCTTTTGTATCCTTTGCTCCTGATTTTGAAGGAACAGACTTTTCCGGAAAAAGCGCATCAAGACCTCTTCCAAGCCCGGATTTTTTTACTGCCATCATTCACCCTCCCTGTTTATTACTTCTTCTGCTAACAAACGATAGCTTTCTGCTCCTGCGGAGCGTGAGTCATAAATAGTGATTGGCTGTCCATAACTGGGGGCTTCCGCAAGTCTTACATTCCTGGGAATAATTGTCTTATAAATATTCTGCTGAAGATTATCCTTAACATTTTCCACTACCTGCAAAGATAAGTTTGTTCTGGCATCATACATAGTAAACACAACGCCTTCCATAACAAGACGTTTGTTTAATCTTTCTTTTACCAGATCAATTGTATGTATCAGCTGAGATAAACCCTCCAAAGCATAATATTCACACTGTATTGGCACAAGAACCGATGTAGCTGCTGTTAAAGCGTTAATGGTCAGCATATTTAAAGATGGCGGACAATCCATAATAATATAGTCATATTTTCTGCGTATTTTGTCCGTTATTCTTTTTAAAATATACTCTTTATCATCTACGCCAATCAGTTCTATTTCCGCACCTGACAAATTCACATTGGATGGAATTAAATCCAAATTTTCCACTACGTTTTTAACAATTGTACTTTTTGCATCTGCCTGTCCCAGCAAAAGCTCATACAGCGTGTTCTCCACTGCATTTTTATCAACTCCCAGGCCACTGGTTGTATTTCCCTGCGGATCAATATCTATTGCTAAAACTTTTTTCCCTTTTTCCGCAAGGCAGGCTGACAGATTGATGGCTGTTGTTGATTTGCCAACCCCACCTTTTTGGTTAGCTACCGCTATTATTCTTCCCAATTTTCTTCCTCCTTTTGAGGGATTATAGAGATGTTTTCATTATAGCACTTTTATATGTATTGTTCCACTCTATGTTTCACGTGAAACATTAAATTTTAGGAAACTCTCTAAATTAATTATTGTTAATATTCAACAATTTTATACACTTTAAGAAAATATTTTTTATCATTGCTTAATCATAATTTATTCAGAATACCATAACTGAACAAATACCAATTTTTTCACAATAGAGTCTGCAATATACGGGCATAAAAATCGTTAATCTCAGCATGCAAGTCTCACATGGACAGAACAAATCAGCAAAAAAGCTTGTGCTCTTTTCAAATTTGCTCTTTTACAGCAGAATACCTAAAGCAGATAGATTTGTACTTTTCTGGCACAGTTTATAATTCAATATTTCCTACTCACCTATAAATAAACAAGTATCCGTTTGTAAATAAAGAGCTCCGTAATATACAGCAAAAAAGATTCATTAAAGCTTATATGTTGTTAAAGAAAAATGAAAAACAAATTTTGTATAATAAAATCTGTGATATGAGAACACAATGAAATGTCAACCTCTATATATACGTCTCATAAAGACAAACAACGAAGATTTGTGTACATTTTCAAATGTTTGCATTTACAGCTATAAATATGAAATCTAAAAAAGTGACATAAAGGACGTAAAATTTTCGCTGATTAATCTTTGTATGTCATATATAAATTTAATAATTCTTTTATATATGCCGCAATGCATATATAACTTTCACTTTTAAAAATCTGATACTTACACATTTATAAATTTTACTGCTTCATAACTATAAAATCTTTGATGACATTTTACTCATAGAAATTTATATTCTCTAACTATAAATCAGTAAATATAGAATTTTGCACAATAGAATCGAATCTATCATATACAAGCATAAAAGAAATATCAAGCTCTATATGCGCATCTTATAAAGACAAATTTTCGAGGATTTTGCGCACTTTTTCAAATTTGCTCATCAATAGTTCTCTAATGTAATTTACGATCAATCCCTATTCTGGTAGCTGTCCCTAAATAAGAATAGAATCCCACAAAACATCAATGACACCACTTAGTTTTTAAAGTAGGCATAATATACAAACCGATGAAAATATTTATCAAGAATAATATAATTTATATATCAAGGCAATAAAATAAAGCCTTTATATGTTTTCCCCGTAGGTGCCCATTTATTTACAAAGTTTCACGTGAAACATTATTAATTTAATTGAACTTTATAAAAGCAATAGAAAGCTTATAATTTTTATACTGATAATGCCTCATCTAAATGCATTACACAAGTATGTTTCACGTGAAACATACTCATTCTTCAAATGTAAAAACAGCTGATCTCTGTTGATTTATTTACAATTTTTATAAGTGTTCTGTTTGTAGGCGCTAAATCAACAAGTAATAAATTTTATATCTTTAAATAAGCAAATCTGAAAAAGTACGCAAAATTCTTATTGCCTTATCTTTGTGGGATGTACATATAGAATCTAAAGCTTCTTTGTGTCCTTATATTAGAGGTACTATTATATAAAATTCTGTATTTGTTCATTTATCGTTTTATATAATAAAATCTAAAGTATGCCACTAATATTCTTCAGGTTTTATAGATATATTACATAAAATAAATACGACATAATTTTGAACTTATCAGTATCCATGTAATAAGTAAATTAAAAATCATACAAACCTCTCTTGGGTGTATCTCTGTGTAGTGTTATATAAAAATTGTTTGTGTCCACATATTATAATCCCCATTATATAAGGTTTAGTGTTTACTTGCTTATAAATTATTGTGTTATCTTATATCTGCCATTCCCCATATACGCACATTAGAGAAAAATGTTTCACGTGAAACATCTTTCTTTTTCAAATGTAAAAGTCCTCCCCTTCTCATGACCATTTACATTTTTTGATAAGTGTTTGTTTAATGAACAGATATCAGATTTCGTATAGTAGAATCAAAATCTAAAGTATACCACCAAAATTTTCCAATTTTTATGGATATATTTCATAGAAGCAAAACATAATTTTGAATTTATAATCATCTATAAACGAGTAAAATAAAAATCGTACAAACTTCCCCCGGAGTTATCTCTGTGCAATTTTATATGTACAGAAGAGAGTTTGTTTACGTCTTCATATTATAAACTCCATTGTATAAAATTCATTATTTACTTATTTATAGATTATTGTGCTATCTTATATCTGATATTTCCCCATATAAGCATGTCAGAGAAAAATGTTTCACGTGAAACATCTTCTTTTTTCAAATGCAAAAGTCCTCCCTTTCTCATAACCATTTACAGTTTTGATAAATATTTGCTTATACGCTGTAAATGAACAAGTATCAGATTTCGTATAGTACAATCAAAATCTAAAGTATACCACCAAAATTTTTCAATTTTTATGGATATATTTCATAGAAGCAAAGCATAATTTTGAATTTATGATCATCTATAAACGAGTAAAATAAAAATCGTACAAACTTTCCCTGGGGTTATCTCTGTATGATTTTATATGTACAGAAAAAGTTTGTTTATATCTTCATATTATAAACGCTATTGTATAAAATTTATTATTTACTTATTTATAGATTGTTTCGCTATCTTATATCTGACATTTCCCCATATACGCACATCAGAGAAAAATGTTTCACGTGAAACATCCTTTTTTTCAAATGCAAAACAACTCCCTCCGCCGACTCATTTAAAATTCTTAATAAGCGTTCTGTTTATAAGGTGTAAATAAGCAAGTACCCGATTTTACTATGTAAAATCCAAAATATATCACCAAAGTATTCCAAGCTCTATAGATATAACTATTACACATTATATGTGTTATCATCATTCTCCCTTCTAAACAGTGAAAAAAGAATGTTTCACGTGAAACATTCTTTTATAGGCATACTATTTTAAATCAAATATTTATTCCCTCTTATATAATTACATTTATTTCATTTCAATGTTAAAACACAGATATTCTTTAGCTCCTCTCTGAATTCTATTATTTACTGGCAGCATAAAATATCAACAACTCATGTTTTCTTGAAATCTATGTAGCCAGTAAATACAAAGTTTTCAACTCAAAAGAATTTTTGTTATATCTGTGCTCTATAATGATATATTATTTATACAATATCTTTATTTTTTAATTATTTTTCAGAATTTCTTTTATTTCAGGAATTGTTTTTCCCTGTTCTCTTAACGATTTGATATAATAAATACGTTCCAGGCTTTCTTCTCTCCTATATCTCCTTGTAAGATTGTGTTCTGCCTGCTCAAAGGAAATCATTCCCTCTTCTGTATAAAATTTAAGCGTACTGTATCTCATATCTGTAAGTCTGACCAGCTCGCCAATCGTGACATACTCCGATTGCTGAATAACCTCCATGCTTCTCTGTCTTGACACATCTATTCTCCTTAATTTGTATTCATAACAGTCAGGACAGTCATTATAGCAATAAGATTTTCAATATAATCAATCATTTCTTTTATCAGTAGTCCGGAATCAGAATTTACAATTTCTTTCAGCTTATGCCTTATTTCCTTCTGTTCAAAAGATGAAAAGTATTCTTTCATGATTTTGCTTCTCTCCAGAAGGGCAACCAGGCAGGCTATGTCCTCTGTTATTTCTCCATCCTCCAGAAGTTCTGATCTGATCAAATCTACTACATAATGAACAGCCTGTTTTGTAGGAACATAATTTTTTCGTTTACTAATTATACCAGATTCTGTAATGCTTACAAGTCCCATCTCTTCTAAAGAGGTACCTACTGCGCCAATAAGCTCCCTTAATTTCCTGTCTGAAAATGAATAATTATATTCTTCTATAATTTTTTCTATTTTTACAGGTTTGGGCTGATTTATAAAATTATATAAAGGTTTCAGATACATTTTTTTAGCCGGAAGCTCACCGGTTACTCTTACCTTCTTTTTCTCCAGCACAATACAATTTTCCATTTTCAGTTCTAAAAGACCGGAGGCAACCACACACACCAGTTTTTCCACATTGAATCCTGAAATCTTTCCTTTTCCATGCATTGCACAAATTAAATATTCCTGAGTAATTGACAAATCTCTCATTTCTTTTTCCTCCTTAAACCTCTTCAACTCTCAAAGTCTGTTCCTTTTACTTTGTTTCTCATACCTTACCTGGCGCTTTCAATCTCTGTAATTTTCAAAGATGATGTGAATCTATTTTTCCTGAATTTATTATAGATTTCTTTACACTTCTACTTTCAAAAGCGCTTTCAGCATTTTAAAAACAAGAATTTTTTTCATCTCTGCTTTCAGAGTTTTAAATAATGTCTTTTATGCCATATGTTTATAGAAGTGATTACTATCTACTCGCCACTTGCTACTTACGATTTAAAGATACATTCATTTTATAACTCTGTCAATATTTTTATTAAAATTTTATTTTCTACTACTATAAAGAACAAATGCAGAGTTTTGCATAATAGAATCCATACAATATGGATGCAAAGAAAAAAGAAAATTAAAACTCTATATATACACCGCACAAAAATAACGAGAATTTTGTGCGCTTTTTCACATTTCCTCATTATATAGTCCTATTGAATAAAAAAGAAACTTCCCATACAGAACGAATAAGAAAGTCTCTCATATTTGCGCATACAGATTTTACTTTTTCATTTCAGGATTTTCTATCACGTTGCTTTTGATAGCAATATTTTAACAAGCTATAAATGAACTAATGCCAAATTTTACACAGTAAAATCTGCAATATACTGCCACAAAAGAAACATTAATCTCGACATGTAAGCTTCACAAAGATAAACCAGCGAAAAATTTATGCTCTTTTCCGTATTTTATCATTTAAAAGAAGAAAAATATATTTATAACTATAAATGAGCAAATTTGAAAAAGTTTACAAAATCATCACGAAGTTGTCTTTATAAAATGCACATATAGAGCTTAATATTTCTTTTATGTCCGTATACTGCGGATTTTATTGTGTAAGATTCGATATTTACTCATTTATAGTTTATAAGATTACAAAAAGCCCCAAATTAAAGTATCACTAAAAACGCCGTGATAAACAGCTCACAGCATGAGATCTGATTATCACGGCTTACAATTCATTTTGAAGTAAATAGTTTTCACCCCAGTTACACAGTTCATCAAGAATTGGAGTTAAAGTTCTTCCAAATTCAGTTAAAGAATATTCTGTTTTTGGCGGAACCACCGGGTAAACCTTACGGTTAATCAATCCATCTTTTTCCAGCTCACGAAGCTGTTGCGCCAGCATTTTTGGAATACGCTTATGAATCTCACTGTACCATAATGTTTAATTCATTAAGTGCCATAAAATGACAGCCTTATATTTTCCGCCGATTAATTGAATGGTTGCTTCAACGGGGCAATTAAAACCACAGCAATTACTTTCCATAATGTTCTCTTACTTTCTTTTCAGGTAGTATATTACAAAATAGTGCGTTCTTGTCTAATAAAGTATTACAGATATAATTATAGTACAGGTTGACCTGATTCACAAGAACAAAGGAGATTAAAAAGCATGAATGTATTAGATATTGCAAAAAAGAGATATTCCGTCAGAGCCTACAAAAATAAGCCTGTAGAAAAAGAAAAGCTGGATAAAATACTTGCCTGTGCTCATGTTGCACCAACTGCGGCAAACCTGCAGCCCGTTAAATTATTGGTTGTACAGGACAAAGAACGGTTGAAAAGTATTGCAAAAGCCGGAAACATATATAATGCCCCATTAGCGATTATTGTTTGTGCAGATCATTCAAAAGCGTGGAAACGACCTTTTGATAACAAACAGACAACAGATATTGACGCAGCTATTTTGACAGATCACATGATGCTCCAGGCGACAGAGCTGGGATTAGGTGCGGTCTGGGTATGCTTTTTTAAGCCGGATATAATCAAACAGGAATTTTCATTACCAGATCACCTAGATCCCGTTAATATATTAGCTATTGGCTATGGAAATGATGCACCGGCAGAATAGAAACATTCATCAATCAATGCATTTCACGATATAAAGCCAGGATGCTGATTTTCTGCACTTTTGGGAAGTTACTCCTGGCTTTCATAAATAACAAGAGCCAGATCTGAGCAGGGTCTGACTCTTGATATATCATTTGTTTTTATAGTAAACTATAGATGAGCAAATACAGAACTTTGCACAATAGAATCTGTAATATGCAAACGCAAAGAAATCATAAATTCTATATGCGGCTCTCACAAAGACAAAGTAACCATAATTTTGTATACTTTTTCAAATTTACTTATTCATAGTTATTAAATAAGCTTTTACAGAAAAACACCTTATCTTCTGTGTATCATTAAAGCAACCTCGACTGAATATGAATATAAAAGCCCAACAAACACTCCTATACTGCAAACAATGATGCCAGATGCCATACTCTTTTTACTTTACCGCCTGATATCTTCTATATCCTCTGTAGCCTCCCACCGCCAGCAGCGCTGCAAGAGCCACATATATAATTGGCAGAAGCTGCATCTGGGTAAAATATTTTCCAAACAGGGGTATCAGGCGGCAGTCCAGAAGGTTCCAAATTGCCAGGGCATTGGACGGAATACAGAGCCACAACTGGCTTGCCATACGAAATTGATCCGGAATATTCACTGCCATGGATAGCAAAAGGATTCCAACCATTACAGCCATAGTGCCTGTACTGCTTTTCAATTTTTCTGCACAGAACATGGCAAATGCCGATTCCAGAACTGCTGCTGTCAGCAGTATGAGAAGCTGTATGCCCAGTACCTGTCCGATGATAAGAGAATGGGAGCACGCAGGATATATCATTTGTATCTGTGTATTCAGTCCATGGAATCCATAAAGGATCAAAACAGGGATCGCACAGGCCAGAACAAGGCATATGGTCCCCCCAAGAGAAAGCGTTACTCCGGCTGTGATTTTTGCTGCATACAGGGTTTTCTTTCCATATTTGCAGCAAAAATTAATATGATTTACTTTTCGAAAATGTTCTTCTGCAAATATCGCCGGTACTGCAACAGCTACAAAAATAATCTGCATGACCGCCATTGTATAAAACGCTGCAATGAGTTTTCTCTCTCCGGCTGTATCTTCATAGGTAAAAGGAACTTTTATTCTGCTTTCCTGATTTTCCCAGTATTCCCTTTCTCCTTCCCACAGCTTATATTCCTCCATATCACGGTTCAGCATCTTCTTGCGTTCCCCATATACATTATCTTCTGTTATATTTTTTGTCTGTATCTGGTCTGAGGGTAATAAACAGGACAAAAAATACTTCAGACCATGCGGATATTCTTTATCCTTATATTCTTCAAACAAAGCGTCATCCACAGGTTTTCCTGCAATTTCCAATTCTTTCTGTCTGTTTTCATGAATATACTGAATGATATTCTGTCCGTCTGAATTAAGTCCAATATCACTGATACATATTACAAATGCGGAAAGCAATATCATAATTCCAAGGGTGATCCAGATGATCTTGCGGCGAAAAAGCTTCAGATACTCGTACCCTAAGATTCTTTTAAAATCACTCACAGCCTTTCACCTCCCCAAATTTTTCAAGATAAAGCTTTTCCAGATCACTTCCTGTTTCCTGTCTGGTCCCTTCAAAAATAAGCTGCCCCTCTTTCATCATCAGAATTTTATCTGCAATCTGTTCCACATCCGACACAATATGGGTGGAAAGAAGAACAATATTGTTTTCTCCCTGTCTGGCAATCATTTCACGGAACCGTACTCTCTCTTTTGGGTCAAGCCCGGCTGTAGGCTCATCCAGGACCAAAATTCTGGGCCGGTTAATAAGAGCCTGTGCGATTCCCAGTCTGCGTATCATGCCCCCTGAATATGTTTTGATCTTCTTTTTTTCCATACCTTTCAGTCCGGTCAGTTCAATCATTTCCAGGCAGCGTTTTTTTGCTGTGCTCTTTGGTATTCCTTTCAGGGCTGCCAGATACATTAAAAAATCCATGCCTGTAAACTCCGGATAATATCCAAAGTCCTGCGGAAGATATCCCAGGATTTCCCTGTATTCTTCCTCTCCTGCTTCTTTTCCATCCAGCGTAATGGTCCCTCTGTCCGGTGTTAAAATACCGCAGATTATTCGCATTAAAGTGGTTTTTCCGGCTCCGTTGGCTCCCAGAAGCCCGTACACACCGGGAGTCAGATTCAAAGAAATATTGTCTACTGCAATTTTATTTCTGAACTGTTTCGATACTCTGTTAATCAAAAGCTCCATGCCCATTCCTCCGACTGAAGTAATATCATTTTCCATTCCCTGAAGGTCAGCATTGCCAGTATGACAAGACTGAGCACCCATCCCAGGGGTTTCATAAGGGAATAAATATTTATTTTGCTGTAAGTTACCACCAGAACAGCTCCGCAGATCAATACAGAAACTGCGCTGCAGTAATATATGCTTTCCTTTCCCCGAACTTTTCTGACTATTGTAAGATTGCAGTAACAGGATAAAAGATATGGAAACAGAATAACCAGGGCGGCAGAAAGAAATTCATATGTTCCGTTCCACATCAGTAATGGAAAAAGAGCTGCAAGAACAATCATATTTCCCAGTCCAAGAATCATAAATTTTGCCATTAAAACAGCTTTCAGGGAAAATCTTGATACCATTTCCAGTTCTTCCATCCCATATCGTACAGATCTACTGCCTTCTGCCACAAAGGACAAAGCCAGAACAGGAAGCATAGCTGCCAGAATACCTGTATACATTCTGTTTTTGTCAAATGCGGCGCAGATTCCACCTGTTAATACCGCTACTGAAATAAGCCAGTTCCATTTGCCTATATATCCTGTCTGGCTTCGCAGAAACTCCATATTACTCATTCTGCTTTCCGGCATCCTCTGCAAAAACTCCTGTTTTCGTACCGGATCCGGCGGCTGATACAGCATTTGAAGCTCTTTTTTCAGTTTCTGTTTCAATCTTATCCCTCCATTTCCTTTTTCAGCTTTTTCAGACATTCTCTATCCTTTCTGTACAGAGCAAATCTGGAAATCCCCAGTATCTCTGCTGTTTTTCCAACGGAAAGCTCGTTTACATACCGCAGAAAGACAAGCTCCTGCTCCTGAGCGTCCAGACTTTTTATGGCTTTTCTCAGATCCATATGTACTGCCATCCTCTCCTGAATATTTTCCATACAGCCGGAAAGTTCTTCTGAAAGCGCTTCATTCTTTTGTTTTCTTATCTGATCAATACAGAGGTTTCTTGCAATCCTGTACAGATAACTGATTTCTTTTCCCATATCTTTATAAGTTTTATTTTCCAGAAAACGGAGAAAGGTTTCCTGCGTAATATCTTCTGCTGTCTGCTGATGTCTTAATTTCATATAGCAGTACCGGTATATTTTGTCATATTGTTCATCCAGATCTGTATGCATCAGAAATCCTCCTTTCATAATATTTAACGGATCAGCGTCTGGAAATGTGCGGAAATTTTTTATAAAAATTATAGAAATGCCTGTATTGTACCACTTTTCAATTCGTGATAAACTGTTTCGTAGCAAACAGCAAATCTTATTTCAGACTGCCTGCGGCAATCTGATTTTAACACACAAAGGAAAGTGAGGCTTATCTATGTTATACTTTGAAAACGATTACTCCGAAGGCGCTCATCCCAAAATTCTTCAGAGGCTTATGGATACAAATATGGAACATTTATCCGGCTATGGCTCTGACCGCTACACAGATCTTGCCAAAAATAAAATCCGGGATCTCTGCAGCTGCCCGGAAGCCGAAATTTATTTTCTGGTGGGAGGAACTCAGACAAACCAGACTGTAATCGACTCTGTGCTTAAAAACTATGAGGGCGTGATTGCTGCTGAGACAGGCCATGTAAGTGTTCACGAAGCCGGCGCCATTGAATTTACAGGCCACAAGGTTCTCACCCTGCCCCAGCATGACGGAAAGCTCTGCGCCCGGGAACTGAAAGACTATATGGAGACTTTTCTGGGAGATGACAGCCATGAGCACATGGTTTTTCCGGGAATGGTATATATTTCTCATCCTACTGAATACGGAACTCTTTACACAAAGGATGAACTGAAAGAACTTTCTCAGGTATGCCGCCGGTTTAAGCTTCCTCTCTATATGGATGGCGCCCGTCTCATTACCGGTCTCGCCTGCCCTGAAAATGAACTGTCGCTTCCTGATATTGCTGATCTGTGCGATATTTTTTACATCGGCGGTACCAAAGCCGGCGCTCTGTGCGGAGAAGCTGTTGTTTTTACAAAAAATAATACTCCTGCACATTTTCTTACTCAGATCAAGCAGCACGGCGCTCTTCTTGCAAAGGGAAGGCTCTGCGGCATACAGTTTGATGCTCTTTTTTCAGATGATCTTTATAAGGAAACCGGCAGAAATGCCATTGAAACAGCAGCTCTTCTGAGGGAAGGACTTCGTCAAAAAGGATATACCTTTTATAACAGTTCTACCACCAATCAGCTTTTTCTGGTTATAGAAAACAGCAGACTGGAAGAGCTGAAAAATGATGTTGTATACAGTTTCTGGGAAAAGGCTGACGATACACATACCGTCATTCGATTTGCCACAAGCTGGGCAACTTCCAGAGAGGATGTAGAAAAGCTTCTTTCTCTTTTATAGCATTGTAAAACTCATTGTTTTGGCGTATAATAATTGCAGTCAGATCACGTGAAAAGGAGGTCTCATATGAAGAAAAACAAGAACCGTCTAACCACATTTGTAGTGCTGTTCTCCTCCGCAACAGCCATCATCCACATTGCAAACAAGATCATTGCCGCATCTGCATCTCTGAAGGAAATGCTTGATTCCAACAGACGTAACTATTATAAATGGCGTTTTGGAGAAATTTTTTATACAAAAAAAGGAAGCGGAAGTCCTGTTCTCCTTATCCATGATATGCTTCCCGGAGCCTGCGGCTATGAATGGAACAGAATCGAAGAAGAGCTTGCCATGGAACATACGGTATACACCATTGACCTTCTGGGATGCGGACGCTCTGAAAAGCCGGGAGTGACCTATACAAATTTCGTCTATGTACAGGTAATCTGCGACTTTATCAGAAATGTGATCGGAGAAAAAACAGATGTGATCACAAGCGGTTTTTCCGGCTCCTTTGCCGTTATGGCCTGCCGCAATGAAAAAAATCTTTTCAACAGACTGATTCTTGTGAATCCGCCTGCCCCCGGCAACCTGACACAAATGCCGTCCAGAAAAGACCGTCTGCTGAAATATTTCCTGGAAATCCCTGTATTTGGAACTCTTGTTTATCACATTATTGTTTCCAGAGTAAATACTTCGGACTTTTTTATTGAAAACATGGTTTTTGATCCCTTCCATATGGATCAGAATCTTCTTGATGCTTATTATGAAGCTGCTCACAGAGGCGGATGTCAGGCAAAGGCAGCCTATGCCAGCAAAGCTTCCCGCTTTATGAACATTAATATCCTGCCTGCATTAAAGTCCATTGACAACAGTATTTTTATTATTGAAGGCGAAGCTGAAAATAACGGAGCTGCTGTTGTAGACAGCTATCGAAGCATCAATCCTTCTGTGGAATCTGTTACGATTCCTCATACCAGGCATCTTCCCCATATGGAAGATCCGGAAAAATTCCTGGAACAGATCGGGATTTTCCTGTAACATACTGACAACTGAATTGTATATGATCCTGCAGCTGTTTTTCCACACAGCTGTCTGTACAGAGAATGCCCCCGGAAATTAATTTCCGGGGGCATTCCGCATTCTGTAATCATAACCAGTAATTTTACGGGTCAGGATGCTTCTTGGCTTTCTTCAGAAGAATCTGTATTCAGCATTTCCTGATATGCGTCTGTAAGATCACGTATATCCATTTTGTTTACAAGATAAACCTTATCACCTGTCACTGCTGCATAAAAGCTGGAATCGTACTCATAATAGCTTACGGTTGTTTTCTGTCCCTCTGTATCAGTGAAAACAAAGGTAAAAGCAGCAGCTTCATCCGGCGTATACTCCTCTGTCAGGCGTTCCTGACCTGCCATATTAATCAGTTTGTTATAGAAAGTAGTAAATACTGTTTCCTCAATTTCCTTTCCATCAAGAACATAGGAAATTTTTTCCGCTTCTGCAGTCCCGGTCTTTTCATCAGAAGTATTTTCCGCTGCATCTTCATTTTCTTTATCTGTATCTGCAGCAGCTTCCCCGGTGTCACCGGAACCCTCTTCTTTCTCGGATCCGGCGCTTTCTTCCGTACTGTCTTCTGTATTTTTTGCGGTTTCTCTTGTAACCTGTACGGTATGAGCTCCGTCCTCAGACTGAACTTCAAGACTGTCCAGATTATTGACAGTCAGATAATTTACTGTCAGACTGTAAAAATCTGAAATATTCTTGTCTACAATATCTGTCAGAGAAGTCTCTGGTATTGTATACACCTGTTTACTGTCATTGACTTTCACATAACGGTTTCCGTCAATCTCATCTCCCACATAAATCACAAGCTGCTTTTCCACCTGGGGCTTTTCTTCAGCTTCCCCAGAGTCCTCTGCATTGTCATCCTCTGATACGTCCGTTCCCGGCTCTTCTGCTTCTTCCTTTTCTCCGGAAGCTGTATCTGAATCCTCTGTACTGTCTTCCTCAGATACGTCCGTTCCCGGCTCTTCTGCTTCTTCCTTTTCCCCGGAAGCTGTATCTGAATCTTCTGTACTGTCTTCCTCAGATGCATCTGCACCGGTTTCTTCCGCCTCTGATGCTGTCTCCGCCTTATCTTCATCCTGAGATGCCTCTGTAACGTCCGTATCTGCCTCTGCATCCTCTTCTGCAAGATAAGTTGCGGTAATTATTGCATACGGGTCATCAAAGCCGTATTTGGCCTGATCTGTGCAGTTATAGTCTACAAAGTCCCCGTAGGTGAGAGAACCTATGGCAGAGGTTACTGTTCCCGCCTTGGAGGTATCTGCCTGCTCAGAGGTTTTTCCGTCAGAAACATACCAGTACAGGCTGTCATCGTCCTGAGAAAGCTGATAACCGTTTTCTTTTTCCACTTTTACATCTTTAATGGTTGCTGAGGTTACTGCCGGGAAGCTTTCCGCCTGCGCAAACTCATAGGAAGTTCCCATAAACGGTTCCAGAGATACAGCGGAAACAAGATAAATATCTTTGTCATCCTCTGATTTTTTCATATAATACTGACCGGAAGCTTCATTTTTCATTCCTACCTGAAGAATGATGCGATTTCCATCCTCTTCCGTGAGAGTAATCTGATTCTGAGGTTTATCCAGATCATATTCGCTGAGATCCCCGGGATTTTCAAGCTTCTGGTCTGCTGACAGCGCTGTCAGTGCATTTACCGCGCCGTCAAGAGTATCCTGACTTACCGGAAAATCCGGCTCGTCTTTTTTTACCCACTTGTCTCCATCCTTCTCAAAAACCTCTTCTGCTCCCTCTGTGCCGTTAAAAGAGACAGAAGTAATTTTTTCCGAATCCATTTCTACGACGCTGACACTGGTATCTGCTGCCTCAGCTTCTTTTTCTTCCTGGGAATCCACATAGGAAGTAACTCCTATGTAGGTTCCTGAAAGAACAGCCAGTACAGCAACTCCGGAAATCAGTTTTACTGTCTTGCTCTTCATTATGCTTTTCTCCTTTTCAGCCATACACAGAATCCAATTACAAGGAATACTCCCGGAATCAGGCCCATTGTACAGATTTTCCAGAAGCTTACGTCATAAGCAGTAGGTGTGAGAGCGGTTACCTGCAGACTCTTGGATGGAATAGAAACTGTCTCTGCCTCATCAGAGCTGCACATCCAGTTCAGAGATTCCATGATCAGCTGTTCATTTCCTCCTGCTACTGCCGCATTGATCTGGCTGTCCATCAGGTTTGCCGTAGAATAATAAATAATCTGCGTCTGTTTATCGTCTTTAAGAGTTTCTGTAATACTTACTCCCAAATCAAAGGGACCTGCAATATCTTCTTCTGTTTTTTCCAGGGTTTCACTGTTTAGATCCACCTTGGAATATGCGCTGTCAGAGGTTGTCAGAATGCTGTCAATTGTCACAGTATCTCTTACACTGTCCAGTTTACGGATACCCTGTGCATATGGCGCAAGAACAAAATATCCTTCTGATGCAAAACCGGATACAGGCTCTGCACTTTTCACTTCAGGAACAATATAATACGGCATCTGCATTGCATAGTGCTGTGCGTCTCCTTCAATAACAATTCCGTCAGCCCGCTCTACGCCGTAGTTTTCCAGAACAGCGTCAAAGTTTTCCATGGACTCTTCTGTGTAATCAGAGAAGATCATTGCTTTTCCGCCGTTTTCCAGATATTCAAGAATTGCATTTTTCTCATCCTCAGAAATATCTGTTGCCGGTGAATTGATCATCAGGCAGGCAGTATCTTCCGGCACGCTTTCTTCTGTAAGAAGATTCAGGGAGCGGATTTCAATATTTGCCTTTTCAATATCCTCCCGGATGGAAGCGTCCAGATCTTTTTCTCCATGTCCGTCCAGTGTATAAAGAACCGGCAGGTTTTCTGAGGTCACGTAGGAAATGGCGCTGGTGATCTGGCCTTCTCCGTCAAATCCTGTGGTAGTATAGCTGTAAGTATTATAATCCACAGAAGATTCGTAAATCTCGCCATAATCCACAACCTTGCTTCTTTCTCCACATTCAACGATCAGGCTGTTTGAGGAAACCTCTGCGTCTGTATACTCTGAAGTAAACTTGGGATTGACAACAGGATCTTTCTTTTCTACCTTAATATGATCAGATGCTTCCTCATATTTTTTCAGAAGCTTGCTTACCGTTTCATCCTCAGCTCCGCTCTGAGCGATCTGATAAATAGTTACGTCCTTATCCAGTTTTTTAAGAAAATCTTCCGTCTGTTTTCCAATGCTGAAAAGCTTCTGATCACTGACATCTATCTCGGAATATTTTGTCGGCAGAGCATTCACGATCATATTGAGCACTATAAAGATCACTATAAAGATCACACTGATCAGCATACTGTAGGAACCGTTTTTGATGTATTTTCCGTTAAAACTGGATTTTATTTTTTCTTTAAAGGATTTTTTCTCTGAGATTCCTTTATTTTTCTTTTCCGGCTGCTTCTTTTTCGGTTTTTCTTTTAATTTCACTCTTCCCACCTCCTTAATTCCAACGTCTCTTTACAATGGACTGTACAGTGAGAAACATGCATACTGCAATGACAGAAAGGAAGTATACAATTCCATTCACATCAAAAATTCCATTTGCAAAATTGTCAAAATGTCCGCTTATGTTAAATATCTGAAGGGCTTTCTGGATGCCGCCTGCAAAAAAGCTGCTGTTCACCACATAAACAACTGCAAGAGCAGCCTCTCCGATCAGGCAGATCACTGCAGAAATCAGGAAGTTTTTGATCATTGTATAAATAATGATCGAAGCCGCCAGCATCAGAAGACCAAAGGTAATGCAGGTAGACAGAGCGCCTTCAGAGAAAAAGGAAGAGATTCCGTTCATCATAAAAAAGGCAAACAGAAATACAAAGGTCAGCACTGCCGCAATAACCTGGCTTTCTGTAAGGGAGGAAATAAACGCACCTATGGCAAGGTTTGCGCATCCCAGAAGAAAGAATCCAAGGATTCCTGTATATGCAGTTCCAAAAGATACGGTTCCGAATTTTGACATTACCAGAGGATACAGGCAGATGATCGCCATGGGAATTGCAAAGATGGTTACCAGGGCAAGGTACTTGCCCATAACGATCTTTCCCACAGAAACAGGAGCCGTAAGAAGAAGCTGGTCTGTTTTCTGTTTTCGTTCCTCTGCCAGAGTCCTCATGGTAAGAATCGGCACACTGATCAGAAATACAAAGGTCAGAGCGCTTAGTGTATACTCAAATCTGGGATAAGCAGCATCCAGCTGATAGGCAGAAAAATAAATTCCTGTCAGTAAAAGTATAAAAAAGATAAACAGATATCCGATCATTGAGGTAAGATAGCTTCTCAGCTCTCTTTTATAAACTGCTGTCATGTTTATCCGCCTCCTCTGTCATGTTTTCTGATTCTCTGATCACAGCTTCTGCTTCTTCAGCTGTTTGTATCCGGTTATCTGTGTCAGATGAATCCTTTTTATTATCCTCTGTCAGTTCAAGGAAAATCTCCTCCAGAGAAATCTTCTGAGACTGCATTTCCAGAATCGGACAATGATTTTCTGCCATTTTAAAGAATACTTCTTCACGGATATCCGCATTTTCTTCTGTGGAGACAGTCACATTCCAGCCCTCCTGGTCTGATTTTTTCTCTATGGAGATTTCCTTTACTCCGGAAATTTCTTCCAGAAGCTGACGGATACGGCTCTTTTCTCCTTTTACCAGAAGATTCAGATTGTTGGAGCCTGCTGCCAGTTTTCCAAGATTATCAGGAGTATCGCTTGCCACAAGCTTTCCGTGAGAAATGATCAGTACATAATCGCAGACCGCACTGACCTCAGAAAGAATATGAGAGCTTAAAATAACCGTATGCTTTTTTTTCAGACTTTTGATCAGATCTCTGATCTCTATGATCTGCTTCGGGTCAAGTCCTACAGTTGGCTCGTCCAGTATGATAACCTCCGGATAACCGAGAATTGCCTGGGCAAGTCCCACCCTCTGACGATAACCTTTGGAAAGATTTTTGATCAGACGGTTTTTCATATCTGTAATTTTCACCATATCCATGACCTCTTCGATCATGGCTTTTTTCTTGTCTTTTGGGATTTTTTTCAGATCCGCTGCAAATTTCATATATTCCAGAACGGTCATATCGAAATAAAGCGGTGGCTGCTCGGGAAGATAACCGATGCATTTTTTTGCCTTTTCCGGCTCCTCCAGAATATCATGTCCGTCTATGGTTACTGTACCTTCTGTAGACGCGATATAGCCGGTGATCATATTCATTGTTGTAGATTTTCCTGCGCCGTTTGGACCAAGAAATCCATAAATTTTGCCTTTCTCTATCTGAAAAGAAAGGTGGTCAACTGCTGTATGGTCTCCATACCGTTTGACCAGATTGCTGACTTCAATCACTGAACTCTCCTCCTTTTTCCCTGATTGTATGGAAGGCGGACTCTGTGTTTGTCCGCCTTATAAATATTCTATGAAAAAGTTGTGATAAAAGTAGGGGAATTGTGTGATGATTTTGTGAAACCAGTTATACAAGAGGTTCTTTCAAAGGTGTTCCTGCTTTTCGGGGATATTTTCCCGGTGTGGATTTTACTTTTTCAATCACTACCAGAGATCTCTGGATCTCTGAATCCGGAAGACTGAAATAAACCACATCCCTGATTTTTCCTCCAAGGATTTTTACTGCTTTTTCCGCCTGCTCTGCCTCTTCCTGAACCGTTCCCGACTTATAGGAAATAAAGCTTCCGCCAACCTTTACATAGGGCAGGCAGTATTCAGAAAGAGTTGCCAGATTGGATACTGCTCTTGATACGCAAAGATCAAAGCTTTCTCTGTAGGCTTTGTTTTTTGCATATTCTTCTGCTCTTCCGTGAACAGCCGTAATATCTGTCAGCTTTAAGAGATCAAAGGTCTCCTCCAGAAAGTTCACCCTTTTTTTCAGGGAATCCAGAAGGCAGGCTTCCAGATGAGGAAATGCGATCTTCAGAGGCACTCCCGGAAATCCGGCCCCTGTTCCCACATCCATCATACGTTTTACTTTTTTTATGTCAACTGCTTTTACACAGGCAAGACTGTCCAGAAAATGTTTTACAAGCACCTCCTGAAATTCTGTAATCCCTGTCAGGTTCATGACCTTGTTTTTTTCTACAAGATACTCATAAAAATCCACAAACTGCTGCCTCTGTTCCCCGTCCAGGACAATGCCCATTTCCTGACAGCCCTGATCCAGTACACTTAAATCGTATGCCATAATCTTCTCCTTATCTGATTTATTGTCTGCCTTTTCTGTACTGTTCCAGATATACAAGCAGTACCGATACGTCTGCCGGTGAAACACCGGAAATCCTGGATGCCTGTCCAATGGAAACCGGTCTGTAGGCTTCCAGCTTCTGTCTTGCCTCAATACGAAGGCTTCCAACCTTTTCGTAATCAAGATCCTCAGGAATCTTTTTTGTTTCCAGCTTTTTAAACTGTTCCACCTGTTTCATCTGGCGTTTAATATAACCGTCATATTTCAGGTTGATCTCTACCTGCTGTTTGACATCCCACGGAAGCTCAGGTCTTTCTTTATCAACAGCAGCCAGATCGTCATACGTAAGCTCAGGCCTTCTGATCAGCTCTGCAAGCGTTGTTCCGGACTTCAGAAGAGTGCTTCCTTTTTCCTCAAGAAGCTTCTGAACCTCAGGCGTTCCTCCAATAGTCACATGTTCGGTTCTTTTTATTTCTGCCTCTATTGCCTTTTCTTTGTCCAGTGTTTTCTGCCAGGTTTCCTCCTGGATCAGCCCGGCTTCATAGCCCTTTCTGCGAAGTCTGAGGTCTGCGTTGTCCTGTCTGAGAAGCAGCCTGTACTCTGCACGGCTTGTCATCATCCGGTAAGGCTCATGGTTTTCTTTTGTTACAAGGTCATCAATAAGAACACCTATATACGCCTCTGAGCGATCCAGAACCAGCATTTCTTTCCCTTTCAGCTTCAGCGCTGCATTAATGCCTGCAATCAGTCCCTGGGCTGCCGCTTCCTCATATCCGGAGCTTCCGTTAAACTGCCCCGCGCTGAACAGGCCTTTTATATTCTTAAATTCCAGTGTAGGATAAAGCTGCCGGGGATTGATGCAGTCGTATTCAATAGCATAGGCATTTTTTACGATCTTTGCATTTTCCAGTCCGGGAACAGAATGATACATGGCATCCTGAACGTCCTCAGGAAGAGAACTGGACATTCCTCCCACGTACATTTCATTTGTATAAAGTCCTTCCGGCTCAATAAATACCTGATGGCGGTTTTTATCAGCAAAGCGTACTACCTTGTCCTCAATAGACGGGCAGTATCTGGGTCCTGTTCCCTCGATCGTACCGGAATAAAGGGGTGAACGGTCCAGATTGTTCCGGATGATCTCATGAGTTTTTTCATTTGTGTAGGTCAGCCAGCAGGATTTCTGCGGAATCTGTACAGCTTCCGGATCTGTGGAAAAAGAAAACGGCACAACTCTTTCATCTCCAAACTGCTCTTCCATTTTTGAATAATCAATGGTATTTCCTGCAATACGGGCCGGTGTTCCTGTCTTAAACCGGAACATTTCCACTCCAAGCTCTTTCAGCGAATCTGTCAGGTAATTTGCTGCCTGCAGACCGTTAGGACCAGTATAGTCACTGACATCTCCGTAAATGCAGCGGGATTTCAGATAAGTTCCTGTACACAGGATTACCGCACGGCAGTGGTAAACAGCGCCTGAGTAAAGCTCCACACCTGTAATCCGGTTCTCCTCTGTAAGAAGTCGGGTTACTTCTCCCTGTCTTATGGTCAGATGCTCCTGATTTTCCAGTGTTTTACGCATTTCATTGCTGTAAGCCTGTTTATCTGCCTGCGCTCTCAGTGAATGAACCGCTGGTCCCTTTGATTTATTCAGCATTTTTGACTGAATAAAGGTCTTGTCAATATTCTTTCCCATTTCGCCGCCAAGAGCATCCACCTCTCTTACCAGATGCCCCTTGGAGCTTCCTCCGATATTTGGGTTACAGGGCATAAGGGCAATGCTGTCCACACTTACTGTAAACATTACTGTCTCAAATCCAAGTCTTGCCGCTGCCAGGGCTGCTTCACAGCCTGCGTGCCCTGCCCCCACAACAACAATGTCACAATTTTTTTCCAACCTCTTTGCGCACATTCCTCTGTCCTCCATCTATTTTCCTACACAGAACTTGCTGAATATCTCATTTACCAGATCTTCGCCCAGGGATTCGCCCATAATCTTTCCAAGGCTTTCGTAAGCTCCCATCAGATCAATGGAAAAGAAATCCTCCGGCATTCCTGCTTCAATACTTTCCATTACCATGTTAAGGCTTCTCTCCGCCTCTTCCAGGGCAGTCTTATGACGTGCATTTGTAATATAAACCTCATCATTAAAGGAAATCTCCCCGCGGAAAAACATTTCTTTAATGGCTGTTTCCAGGTTTTCTATTCCTGATCCTTCCACCACTGACACAGGTATCACCTGTTTTCCTGTTTTTTCTTCCAGATGCTGAGGCGAAACCACCGGAGTCAGATCTGTTTTATTATAAATAATAATACTTTTTCTTCCATGAAGCAGCTCCATGATCTCTTCATCGTTTTTATCAAGAGGCTTGGAAGAATCTACCACATAAAGGATCAGGTCTGCTTTTTCAGCCATCTGTCTGGCCTTTTCCACACCAATTTTTTCTACAATATCTTCTGTCTCTCTGATGCCGGCTGTATCAATGATCCTTAAACTGATTCCATGAAGAGAAATATATTCCTCCAGCGTATCTCTTGTGGTTCCTGCAATTTCTGTTACAATTGCCCGATCCTCTCCTACAAGAAAATTTAACAGAGAGGATTTTCCTGCATTTGGTTTTCCCAGGATAACTGTGCGGATACCCTCCTGGATCATTTTTCCGTCATCAGCAGACTTCAGAAGCTTTTTCACCTCTTCTGCCTCTTCCTTTACCACTTCCATCAGTTCATCCGGATACCCCTCCAGATCAAAATGCTCCGGATCATCAAGCGCGGTTTCTATATACGCAATATGATGAAGAAGCTTTGCCCTGATTTCCCGGATCACCCGGAGAACCGATCCCTTCAGCTGCTCTACAGAGCTTTTCAACGCTATGTCGCTTTTTGCCTGAATCACATCCATAACAGCCTCAGCCTGAGAAAGATCCAGTCTCCCGTTCAGAAAAGCACGTTTTGTAAATTCTCCGGGTTCCGCTACCTGCGCTCCGTTTTTCAGAACAGTTTCCAGAACCTTCTTCATGGCAAAAACACCGCCGTGACAGTCAATTTCTACCGTGTCTTCTCCTGTATATGTTTTTGGACCGCGCATTACCATTACCAGAACTTCATCTACCGTTTCCTCTCCATCGCAGATATATCCATAATGAATGGTATGAGTTTTTACTTCTTTTATATTTTTCTTTCCATTCTTTGACCGGTAAATCCTGGAAATCACATTCATTGCATCTTCTCCGCTGATCCGGACGATTCCGATGCCGGAAGCGCTCATTGCTGTGGAAATTGCTGCAATCGTTGTCTCCATCTGCAATCCTCCTGTTTGTATGCATAAATTAAACTGTGTTTTCTGGTATAAAATAGATCTCTTTCTCATACCTGTTTATAAAAAATATACACTGACATTTTTATTAGTGTATCCATATATCCTTCAAAAACCTTTACATAAAAAAATGTTACTCCGGGAAAAAGCCTACGTCAAGTCCGTATTATTCACGCTTTCACCCAGAATAACATTTTTGTTCAGATGTATCTCATCTTAATATCTTTTCAGTTTTACAACTACATGACGGTAAGGCTCTTCACCTTCACTGACAGTCTCTACAAATTTATTTCCCTGAAGAGCAGAATGGATGATTCTTCTTTCATAAGGATTCATTGGTTCAAGAACAACCGGTTTTCTGGTTTTCTTTACCTTGTAGGCAATTCCTCTTGCCAGATTTTCCAGTGTCTCTTTTCTTCTTCTGCGGTAATCTTCTGTATCCAGTTTTACCCGGATATAGGTAGATTTACCTTTATTCACAACAAGACTTGTCAGATACTGAAGAGAATCAAGGGTCTGTCCTCTTTTTCCAATCAGAATTCCCATATCCTGTCCCTCAAAATCAACCTCCAGACAGCCGTCCTTTGTATTGTATTTTGAAGTGATCTGAACCTCGCCCAGTTCCATGGAAGAAAATACTTCTCTGAGAAATACAAGCGCTCTCTCTTCGATTTCTTTGATTTCCTCCGGATCAGAAAGTACCTCGATCTCTCTGGACTGTTTTACAGGTTTTTCTTTCTGAACCTTTTCCTTAGGCTCTCTTACAGGCTTTTCTTTAAAGGTCTTTTCCTTTACCGGCTTCGGCTGCCTGTCTTTTACAGACTCTTTTTCCTCTGCTGCAGGCTCTTCCCTCTTTTCAGCCTTATGAGAAGGTCTGGAATGCTGTTTCGGTGCCTTTTTCTCTTCCTTAAAGGATTCAATTTTTACTGAATCTACAATTTTTTCGATTTCTGCTTCCTCGGAAGAAACTTCAAGCTTACGTACTTTAATGATAGCCGGCTTGCTTCCAAATCCAAAGAAACCTGTACTTCCCTCAGTAATCACCTGAATGTCCAACTGATCACTGGATACGCCCAGTTCAATACACGCTTTTGTAATTGCTTCATTTTTCGTTTTTGCAGAAAACTGAACATACTCATTCATGATGAACCCCTCCGTTCCTTCCTATTTCTTCTTATTTCTTTCGTCAAAGGTTCTTACCAGATTTGCTTTTGCTGTAATACTGTCCGGTTTTGCAGCTGCTGCCTTTTTGTAGGATTCCTCAACCTTTTTCGCACGCTCTGCTTCCGGTGAACCACTGTTTCCTTTTTCTACCTTGTTGATATTTTTTACACTCTGATGTGCCTGATTAGTGATCTTCTGAGGCGGAAGTCCGGCTTTTGCCCTCTTCTCTTCTATTTTCTTCATGTTTTCATTAATCAGAACTTCAATATCCATCTTGTTCAGATGACGGTTAATAAGAACCTGCTGGACGCTTCTTACAACAGCACTGGAAATCCAGTAAATACCAAGACCTACCGGGAATGTGAAGCAGAAAAATGCTGACATAAGAGGCATTACCATGTTCATGGTCTTCATGGAACTTGCCATGGGATTTGCGCCATCATCATTCTGAGCAGCCTGCGGCATCAGCTTCAGGTTCAGCACCTGAGTTCCCCAGGAAAGAATCGGGATAAGAAGCGCTGCGATTGCAAGAAGAATGGATCCGCCTGCAACAACTGCTGTGATATAGTTCCATGGCATATCTGCAATGTTCAGCCCCAGAAAGCTCTGCATGTGGGAAATCTCAGATGCAGTACTGTTAATCGCATCAGAAAATCCTGCAAACTGGCTCATATCGCCCAGTTTATCCCACTGTGCCGGAGAAAGAGCATACAAAAAGTCAATGACAGAATTTGAGGTTGCGGTTTCTCCCTCAAGAATCAAACGAACACGGGTCATTTTATTATCAGTGATAAAGTCCTGAAGGATATTCGTATATCCGCTGACACCGATAATCTGAGAAGCAACTCCGTCAAGAACACTTTTTACACTGCCTACATAGGCAGGAATATTCTGGATTACGTGCCACAGAGACCACAGGATCGGCAGCTGGATCAAAAGCTGAACACAGCTTCCGGTAGGTGATACTCCGTATTTCTGGTAAACTGCTGAGGTTTCTTCCTGCATTTTCTGCATGGAAACCTGATCTTTTTTATTCTGATATTTTTTCTGGATCTTCATCAGCTCCGGCTGCATAACTGAACTCAGTTTTGAGAACTTCTGCTGCTTGATCTGAAGAGGAGTCATAAAAAGATAGATCAGAATACTGAAAATAATGATACAAAGACCGAGATTCTGGATTCCGAACAATCCGTCAAGGAATTTGTAGATACCGTTCATAATCCAGCCCATAACAACAGAGATCTGGCCAATGATCGGCGTCGAGTTCTTTGTAGCTAAAATCATCAATTCCAATTTTCATTTCCTCCTGATTATGGCACAGGATCATATCCTCCGTGAGAAAAAGGATTACACCTTAAAATTCTCCAGAGGGCAAGCAATCCACCCTTGATCGCGCCATATTTTTGGATTGCTTCCAAACCATACTGAGAACATGTGGGAATATAAGGGCATTTTGTTCTCTTCATCGGTGATAAATATTTTTGATAAAGCCGTATCAGTTTAATCAGAATATTCTTCATTTTTCTTTTCACCTGTTATATGATGCTTTCCGGCCAGATGCAGCAGAGCGCTTTCTATTTCCTGATAGCTTTTTCCCTTTGCAGATGCTCTGGCAATTACTACAATATCCAGGCCGTTACAAAATAACGGTTCATTTAAACGATAACTTTCCCTTATCAATCTGGTGATTCTGTGGCGGACCACACTGTTTCCTACTTTTTTACTTACTGATATTCCCAGACGATTCTTCATGTACTGATTTTCCAGTACGTACATCACCAGATACCGATTTGCCTTTGATGTTCCATGTCTGTAAACCTGCTGAAAATCTTTGCTTTTCTTTAAGGACTCTGAATATTTCATCTGGTCCTCCTTCAATTCTTATTCTTACAGAAATAATCCTGTATAGAAGAAAAGACCACAATACTGCGGTCTTATGTCTGATCTTATGCTGATAACTGCTTTCTTCCTTTTAATCTTCTTGCAGCTAATACTTTACGGCCGCCTTTTGTGCTCATGCGGGCTCTGAATCCGTGAACTTTAGCTCTTGATCTCTTCTTTGGCTGAAATGTCATTTTCATAGGTAAAGCACCTCCTTTATCTATTATCCAATTTAAAAATTTTCATAGAACATCATTTCAATTATATTCATAAACCCCCTGTTCGTCAAGCTAAAAATAAGATTTTTATACAAATGGACTGCTTATTATCAGGTTTGAAAGTTTCTCTTACTTCCGGTTGTTTAGAATCAACATCTATATGTGGAAATCTTCAGTTTACGTAATGTTATCCACATTTTGTGGATAACTTGTGGATAACTCTGAGGATACCCTAAAAAATGTCCACATTTTTCGACTTATTTTTACACATTATGTTTAAAAATCCCTTTATTTTACAAGGATTATTACGTGGACAACTTTATACACAATCCCCATGGGTATTTATCCACTATTTCCGGTTTTATGTAAACTTAAAGGGGATTTTCCACATCTCTCACATTATCCACATGTGGAAAAATGTGTATAACTACAATTATTCAAATAAGGATTGCGTAAAACCTTTATTTATTATAATATATATAAGGATATTTATGTCTTTCAGACTTAATATAAACAAAAAAACACCTGAAACCAGGAACCGGGAGAGTGAAAATGGATAAAGTTATAGAAAAATGGGATGAAATCCTTCAAATCGTGAAAGTTGAATATGATGTTGCGAACGTTGCCTTCAATACATGGCTGAAGCCTTTGAAAGTATACGAGGTAAGGGACAACGTTGTCACGATCCTCGTTCCTTCTGAACAGAGTGTTCTATTAGATATTGTAAATAAAAAATACAGACTGCCTCTTCAGGTTACAATCTGCGAGGTTACGGGAATGGAAAGCTGTGAAATCCAGTTTATTCTTCCGGAAAATGTCCCGAAAAAAGAAATTCCTTCCTATAATATGTCTGAATCCAAATCTCTTCGCGATCAAAGATGTGAGGAAGCTCATCTGAATCCAAAATATACTTTTGACAGCTTTATTGTAGGAAGCAACAATAAATTTGCCCAGGCAGCAGCTCTTGCAGTTGCGGAATCTCCGGGAGATACTTATAATCCTCTTTTTATTTACGGAGGCGCCGGACTGGGAAAAACTCACCTGATGCATTCCATTGCGCATTATATTATTGACAATAATGAAAACAGTAAGGTTCTTTATGTAACAAGTGAAGAATTTACCAATGAACTGATCGAGACGATCCGAAACGGAAATAATTCAGCAATGTCCAAATTCCGTGAAAAATACAGGAATATTGACGTTCTTCTTGTTGACGATATCCAGTTTATTATAGGAAAAGAGTCCACACAGGAAGAATTTTTCCATACCTTCAACAGTCTCCACAGCGCCAAAAAACAGATTATCATATCTTCTGATAAACCTCCGAAAGATATGGAAATTCTGGAGGAACGCTTCCGTTCCCGGTTCGAGTGGGGTCTGATCGCAGATATTACACTGCCGGATTATGAAACCCGAATGGCAATTCTTCATAAAAAGGAAGAACTGGACGGCTATAATATCAGCGAAGAGGTTATAAAATACATAGCCACCAATATAAAATCAAATATCCGTGAGCTGGAAGGCGCCTTTAATAAAGTAATGGCAAGTTCCAAGCTTGAAAAAAAGGAAGTCACTTTGGAACTTGCTGAAAAAGCGCTGAAAGATATCATTTCACCGGACCAGCAGAAGGAGATCACGCCGGAATACATTATTTCTGTAGTGGCAGAGCACTATCATGTGACAACAGCAGACCTCTGCGGAAACAAAAGAAGCTCAAAAATAGTTATGCCGAGACAGATTGCCATGTATTTATGCAGGGATATCATTGATACATCACTGAAAACCATTGGAAAAAATCTCGGAAACCGCGATCACACTACAGTTATGCATGGAATTGAAAAAATTGAGAAAGAACTTCAGACAAATGACAACCTGAAAAATTCCATTGACACCCTCAGGAAGAAAATTAATCCACAGGGATAATTACTTTATCCACATATGAAACCCGGGGTTTTACACGAAGTTATACAGTTTGAAAGTCTTGATTTTTAAGGTTTTTTTGGACTTTTTCACATATTCACAGCCCCTAAGGCGGCTAATACGGATTTTTTCTTATTTATTTTTTTAAAAAGCCATTTTCAAACAGGAAGGGAGTTATACACAACATGAAAATTATCTGTTCCAAAACAATTTTATTAAAAAGCGTTAATATCTCTTTGAAAGCTGTTCCTTCTAAAACAACAATGCCGATTCTGGAATGTATTCTGATCGATGCCTCAACAAACCAGATCAAATTTACTACAAATGATATGGAACTGGGAATTGAAACAATTGTTGACGGAACAATTGCTGAAAAAGGAATGGTTGCTCTTGATGCAAAAATTTTCTATGAGATCATCAGAAGACTTCCTGATAATGACGTGACCATCCATACAGATGAAAATTATGTAGCAACGATCACCTGTGAAAAAGCAAAATTTACAATTCCGGGAAAAACAGGAGAAGATTTTGCCTACCTTCCTGTTATTGAACGGGATGAATCTCTTACTCTTTCACAGTTTACATTAAAAGAAATGATCCGCCAAACTCTGTTTTCTATTGCTGTAAACGAAAATAACCGGTTAATGACAGGTGAACTTTTTGAGATAAAGAATAATTGTCTGAAAATAGTGTCTCTGGACGGCCATCGTATATCCATTAGACGCATGCCTCTTAAGAGAGAATATTCTGACAAAAAGATTGTCGTTCCTGGAAAGACACTTAGTGAGATCAGCAAAATCCTTTCCGGTGAGGTTGATGATCAGGTAAGCATTTATTTTACAAAAAACCATATATTGTTTGAGTTTGATCAGACCATGGTGGTATCAAGACTGATTGAGGGAGAATACTTCCGCATTGATCAGATGCTTTCCAGTGATTATGATACCAAGCTGTCTGTAAATAAAAAAGAATTTCTGAACTGTATTGACCGCGCCACACTTCTTGTAAGAGAAGGGGATAAAAAACCGATCGTCATTGATATCAGAGATAATAAAATGGAGCTTAAAATTGATTCTTCCATGGGATCCATGAATGAAGAGATCGATATTGAGAAAGAAGGAAAGGATATTCTCATCGGATTTAACCCGAAATTCCTGATCGATGCTTTGAAAGTTATTGATGATGAAAATATTCATATGTACCTTATGAATCCCAAGGCTCCATGTTTTATCAGAGATGATGAGGAGACATACACCTATCTGATCCTGCCTGTAAATATCAGCCAGAATCAGGCAAGATAAAGGAGGATCATTGTGGAAATCAAAATCAGAGATGAATTTATCAAGCTGGGACAGGCTTTGAAACTTGCAGGAGTTGTAGAAGACGGAGTTGAGGCAAAGTTTGTCATTCAGGACGGGCTTGTTAAAGTGAACGGTGAAGTTGACGAACGTCGCGGCAGAAAAGTGTATGAAGGGGATGTGATCTCCTTTAACGGACAGGATATAAAAGTGATCAGGTAGATTATGTATATAGAGTCTGTACAATTAAAAAATTTCAGGAATTATGAAACCCTTGAGCTGAATCTTGACAGGGAAACAAATATTTTTTACGGGGATAATGCACAGGGAAAAACAAATATTCTGGAATCTGTATATCTTTGTGGGACAACAAAGTCTCATAAGGGAAGTAAGGACAGAGAGATGATCCGTTTCGGTCAGGAGGATGCTCACATCCGGATGATGGTAAAAAAGGATGGTCTTTCTTACAAGCTGGACATGCATCTTCGGAAAAACAAGGCAAAAGGAGCTGCAGTCAACGGGCTTCCGGTTAAAAAAGCAAGAGAGCTTTTTGGAATTGTAAATCTTGTATTTTTTTCGCCGGAGGATCTTAATATTATTAAAAACGGTCCTGGTGAAAGAAGAAGATTTCTGGATCTGGAGCTGTGTCAGCTGGATCAGATCTATCTGTCTGATCTGGCCGGATATAATCATATTGTAAACCAGAGAAACCGTCTTCTGAAGGATATGTATGCGAATCCATCTTTGAAAGATACGCTGGAAGTGTGGGATAAGCAGATGATACAGTACGGCAGAAAGCTGATTCGCAAACGCCAGACTTTTGTGGAAGAGTTAAATGAGATCATTTGTGATATTCACAAAAATCTTACCGGCGGTGAAGAGCTTCTTCAGGTTATTTATGAACCAAGCGCACAGGAAGAGGATTTTGAGGAGCTGCTTTTCAGAAACAGGGACAGGGATATCCGGATGAAAATGACCTCTTCAGGACCTCACAGAGATGATCTCTGTTTTCTGGTAAATGGTATTGATATCAGGAAATACGGATCGCAGGGACAGCAGAGGACAGCCGCTCTGTCTTTGAAACTTTCGGAAATATATCTTGTAAAGAAAAAAATCGGAGATACGCCTGTGCTTCTTCTGGATGATGTACTTTCAGAGTTGGACAGCAGCCGTCAGACGTATCTTCTGGACAGTATCCATGATATTCAGACATTGATCACCTGTACAGGCCTGGATGATTTTGTGAACCATCAGTTTCACATTAATAAAGTATTCAGGGTTGTAAAGGGTGAAGTTTTTAATCCAGTAAAAAAAGTGAACTGTAAACAGCAGTAATTTTTCCCCGGAATTTATTTTTTCCGGGGAAAGTTCTTTGACAAGCATAAATGCATATGTTAAACTTGTTTTAATTATGGAAAGTTGGTGAATGTATATTGGATAAAGAGGAATTTCGAATAAAAGTGAGCCGTATTGACAACCTTGTAGCTCAGAAAAAATACAAGGAAGCAGTTGAGGTTGTTGAGAGCATTGACTGGCGCAGAGTAAAAAATGTTCATAATCTGTGCGTGGTTGGTGAGATTTATGCTGCAAATAAGAGATATGAGGAAAGTAAGGAGATTTTTCTTCTGGCATATCATCGGGCGCCTATCGGTAAAAATATTTTGTACAGGCTGATCGAGGTATCTTTGAAAATGCAGGATATCGAGGAAGCGGAAGAGTTTTATGAGGAATATCTGGAGGTTGCTCCCAATGACAATACCCAGTATATTCTCAAATATAAGATCAGCAAAGCGAAACAGGTGTCTCTGGACGAGCAGATCCGTATTCTGGAAGAATATAAGGAACGTGAGTTTACAGAGAGATGGTCCTATGAACTGGCAAAGCTGTACTACCAGAAAGGCGATATGAAAAAATGCCTGGAAATGTGCAACGATATCATTCTCTGGTTCAGCGAAGGCCGTTATGTGCTGAAAGCAATGGATCTGAAAAACCGGATGGGACAGCTTACCGGGAAAGAAAGAGAGCAGTATGAGAAACAGTTTATTCCGAATCTGACAACTGTTGATCAGATGACTCAGTCAGGGGAAGCCCGGGAAACCGGTTCTGATGCAGAGAACAAATATGAGGCTCTTCCGGATGAAGATTCTCCTGTGATTGAAAGTGTTCGCATTGATGAGAGAGATGTAAACAGTGCGGAAAGCCTTCAGGAAAAAATTTCCAAAGGCATCCGGGATATTTTTAACGGCAAAAAGAAAGAAGAGGACTTTACAAAAGAGGAAGAAGACCTTCAGGAAGAAATGCTCAGGGATCGTTTTTCTGAAAAGGAACATAAAAACGTTCCGGAGCTGGAACCGGAAGAAGTTTCTGTTCTTCAGGAAGAAGAAAATATTTCTCAGGACAGCTTTGCTGAGACGGAAGAAGCTGAGGAACCGGAAATTGATGTAAATGAGATATTTGAAGATTTTTCCGATCAGACAGTTTCACGCCTGGAGGAGGAAGAGACACTTTCTGACAGCAGTACAGAGCTTCCTCAGCTTGAAATTCCGGAATCCATGAAAAATATAGATCTGGAAAGTGATATTATGCCGGAAATTCCCAAGGCTCCGGAAGTGGTTCTGCCAGGAGCAGAAAAGAACGAGACGGAAGCAGAAATCGATTTTGACTTTAATCTGGAAGACATGATCCTTTCAGCAGCAACTGCCCAGGGAATTGAAATTCCGGATGATGAACCGAAGGCGGAGGACGTTCATGCAGCAGATCCTGACGATGAAGATTATATGACAGAAGAGGATCTTCGGAGAGCAGAAGAGGAATTCCTTAATGGTCCGGCTGGAAGAAAAGATCACAAAGATCCGGAGGAGCTTCTGGAAGAAGAGTTTGGAGAAGCAGATGAGTTTTATGAAGATGCTTCTGATGATGAGGACGATGATTTCTACGGCGATGAATATGATGACGGGGACGATGATTTTTACGGGGAAGAATCTGACGATGAGGACGATGATTTCTACGAAGATGAGTCTGATGACGGAGATGACTTCTACGAAGAGTTTGATGACGACGACTTTTACGGAGAAGAATCCGACGACGAGGAAGATGATTTTTATGAAGAAGAACCGGAAGAGCTTCCTGTCGTAAGCCGTAATCCTATTTCAAAAAATAAATCTGCAAAAATAATTTCAGAAGAGAAGAATGCAGAGATCCGAAAACCGGATCCGGACAGAAAAACAGTATTTAAAGAAGAGCCGGCAGGACAGAAGGCTCCTCGGAAGAAGAAAAATGTCCGTCTGAGTCAGGCTGAGGAACTGGAACGGTTTGTTGATACCATCCGTCCTCAGGAGGCAATGGATATTATTCCCAGGGAGAAAACTCTTACAGACAGCGAGAAAAAACTGTTTACATATTTTGCAAGAGTACCTGGGCTGAGAGAGCAGCTTGTAGACGCGCTTTGCGACGTTCAGATGGCTGCTGCTGACAAAACGTCCAGAACCGGAAACATTATTGTTATGGGCGGAAGAGAGACAGGAAAAACAAGACTGATCTCAGGACTGATTCCTGCAATATGCAAGGAACTGAATCTTGAAGCCGCCAAGGTTGCCTATGTATTTGCAGAGCAGATCAATGGCAAAAATATTCCTGCAATCGTCAAAAAGATGGCAGGTGGTTTCCTTGTAATTGAAAATGCAAACCAGCTTAAAAAAGAAACCGTAAATCAGTTAAGCAAGGCAATGGATTTCCGCACAGACGGAATGATCGTGATTCTGGAAGACGAAAAGATCGGAATGAGAAAGCTGATGGCAAGATTCCCGAAATTTACGTCCAAATTTACATCTATGATCAATATCCCGGTATTTACCAATGATGAGCTTGTAAACTTTGCAATGGTTTATACAAGAGAACGGGGTTATACGATTGATCAGCAGGCAATGTTGGTACTTTACAATCTGATCAGTGTGAATCAGAAAGAAGATATGCCTATGAACGTAGGCGCTGTAAAGGAAATCATTGATAATGCCATTGCAAAATCTACCGGCGGAATCCGTAAACTGAGCAGAAATATTTCCAAGAAGAGAACAGATATGGACGGATATACAGTTCTCTACGAAAAGGATTTTAAGTAACATAAAAAATAAATAACGGAAAAGGAAGTAAAGATTATGACCAGACCTTATCTTGGAAATCCCAAATACACGATTGAAGTTCTTCAGAAGTATGGATTTGTTTTTCAGAAAAGGTTTGGTCAAAATTTTTTGATCGATACTCATGTTCTGGAAAAAATCATTCGGGCATCTGAAATAACAAAAGATGATTTTGTACTGGAAATAGGACCGGGAATCGGAACTATGACACAGTATCTGGCAGACTCTGCCAGAGCAGTCACGGCAGTGGAGATCGACGATGCTCTGATCCCCATACTGCAGGATACTCTGAAGGACTGGGATAATGTAAATATTATTCACGGGGATATCCTGAAAACAGATATTCAGAAGATAGCAGATGAAAAAAATCAGGGAAAGGCGATCAAGGTAGTTGCAAATCTGCCCTATTATATTACAACACCGATCATTATGGGACTGTTTGAGAGCCATGTTCCGGTAGAATCCATAACAGTAATGGTTCAGAAAGAAGTGGCAGACCGTATGCAGACAGGTCCGGGGTCAAAGGATTACGGGGCGTTGTCTCTGGCCGTTCAGTATTATGCGGAACCGGAGATTGTAGCAAATGTGCCGCCCAACTGTTTTATGCCAAGACCAAAGGTGGGAAGCGCCGTGATCCGCCTGAAAAGACACAAAGAGCCGCCTGTTCAGGTGCAGAATGAAAAGCTGATGTTCCGGCTTATTCGCGCATCTTTTAACCAGAGAAGAAAAACAATGGCCAATGGGCTGAAAAATTCCCAGGAACTGAATTATACAAAAGAACAGGTTGAGAGCGCGATCAGCGCCTGCGGGCTTCCTCTGAATATCAGAGGAGAAGCTCTGAGTCTGGAGCAGTTTGCCGCTCTGACAAATGCATTTTGCTGTACGGCATCCCGGTGATGCCGCCACAGCAGAGAATGGACTGTATGACAGAAAAAAAGAGTATGTAAAAAGCATCCGGTGGCTGGTCGGATGCTTTTTACTTGAAGATTTATTAAATTTAAAAGGAAGGAGAGTTGAATACCTTTACAGGTATCCAACATATGAAAAAGAAAATTATAAAAATAATGTTGGCTGTATTATTTTTATGTGAATAGTATATCTGTAAAATATGAGAGTTTCATGTTTAAGATATGAAAAAATAATGAACGAATATAGAAAGATTTATGAATGACAGATCTGATCTGAAAGAAGGGAAAATGTTCATAAACATATTACAGCGCAGGTTTGAAAGTGTGATATAATAGCAGATGTCAGAAAAAAGATGATATTTCCAAAGGTCATTGGGAAGACATTTTGCCAGGCTGCCGGCAACGGGGCGTAAGGTATTTCTGATATAATTGCAGGAAAACAGCAATGGTTTTCCAGAACATGGTTTCAGACAAAACGGAGGTAATAAAAATGAAAATAAAAAAATTAAGTGCATGGATTCTTGCAGGAGCGCTTACATGTACAGCGCCTGCTGTCGTATCCGCGGATACTGCAACAGATGCTGCGGTAGATCAGGCAGTGGACCTTTTGAAGGAGAGCGGAATAGGAGATCTTCTCTCTGATCCGGATAAGGTGGTTGACATTATCATATCTGCAATGGATTCAGTTGGACAGGCAGATGTTACTGACGAAGAGATTTCTTCTGCGATTGACACCGCAGCACAGGCAGCCGGTTTTACGTTGTCAGATTCTGAAAAAAGCACTCTGGTAAGTCTTTATAACAAGTTTAAAAATATGGATCTTGATGAAGAACAGCTGAGGGAGCAGGTCCATAAGGTATATGATAAGCTGGAGAGTCTGGGAGTTACCAAAGAGGATGTTAAGAGTATTTTCGGAAAACTGGTAGATATGGTAAAAGATATCCTGAATTGACAACAGGTTGCAGACAATTTGGATATAAAGATAAATAAATTATGTATATTACACAACATTAATTTGGTAAAGCAAAGAAGAATATGTAGTATTTTTATAAAAAACAGAGGAATATAAGAAAAAATATTGTGCAAATACACGAAAGATTCACTGTTTGTTCATAGAAAGTTCATAAAAGATTGCTATGATAAGAACAGTTCGAAAGAACAATGTTATGACGTTGTAATGTTCTTCATTACACATAAATTTTTTCATAATAATTGCCCCGGTAAACCACTGCCGGGGCACTCCTCGTTTATAGAGCTCCCTGAATCAGGGAGCTTTTTTGCTGTTAAGCTGTAAATAGGTTGTAGGTCAGAAACCCCGTATGGTATAATAGGAACACTTAATGAATCCGGGTCGGAGACACAGGATGAATTTCGTGAGGAAATATGACTGGACACTTAACGAGGTTCAGTGATGCGAATGCCGGGTTTTGAACCTGCGGTATCATATGACATAAATAAAAGCTGCTGCACAGTTCTGACAGAGGACGCAGGAAAATAATAGCAGGAAAGGGAGTAGTATATTATGGCTGAAACAATGAAAGATTACGAAAAAGAGCTGAATGAGTCTATGAAAAAAATAGAAGAAGGGGACATTCTTACCGGAACAGTAGTAAGTGTGGACGAAAAGGAAGTGATCCTTGATCTGAAATATTATGCGGAGGGTGTGATTCCGGCTGAAGACTATACCAGAGAGCCGGGATTTAATCTGAAAGAGGAAGTTCATCCGGGAGACGAGGTTTCTGCCACGGTTGTCCGTAAAGATGACGGAAACGGCAATATTCTTCTTTCCAGGGTTGAGGCGGCAGATGTGCTCGCATGGGAAAAAATCCGGGAATATAAAGAATCAGGAGAAGCTCTTGACGTTACAGTAAAGGGAATCACCAATGCAGGCGTCATTGCGTATGTGGAAGGTGTACGGGGATTTATTCCGGCTTCAAGACTTTCTCTTGGATATGTGGAGGATACAGAGGAATATCTGAACCGTCAGATACGGGTTCAGGTGATCGAGTGTGACAAAGACAGTAAAAAGCTGATTCTTTCTGCAAGAGAACTTCTGAGAGAGCAGGCAGAGGAAGAGAGAAAGAAAAAAATTTCAAATGTTCAGGTGGGACTGGTAACAGAAGGAACGGTAGAAAGCCTCCAGCCATACGGAGCTTTTGTGGATCTTGGGAACGGTCTTTCCGGTCTTGTTCATATTTCCCAGATCTGCGAGAAAAGAATCAAAAAGCCCTCTGAGGTTCTTTCTGTGGGAGACAGAGTAAAGGTTAAGGTAACTGCTGTAAAGGATGGAAAATTAAGTCTCAGCATAAAAGAGGCATCTGATATGATGGCAAAAGACATTGAGGAAGAGGTCTATGAGGTTCCGGATGCAGGTGAGGAAGCAACTACCTCTCTTGGATCATTATTTGCAGGAATCAAACTGGACTGAGTATCGCAAAGAAATACAGTATCAGTTGAAGAAAGAGGCAGTGAGGAGGAATTTATGAGAAAACAGGATAAGATTTTTGTGATCGGACATAAAAACCCGGACACGGATTCTATCTGTTCTGCCATTGCGTATTGTGATATAAAAAACAGAACATTTCAGAACAAAAGATATGTTCCCAAACGCGCAGGCCAGATAAATGAGGAAACTGAGTATGTGCTGAACCGTTTCGGGATCCAGCCTCCGGGATATCTGAGTAATATCGGAACTCAGGTCAAGGATATGGATATCCGCATAAGCCCGGAAGCAGATAAGAGTATGTCATTAAAGAATGCATGGGATCTGATGCAGGAAAACAGCATTGTTTCTCTGCCGATCAGAGATAAAGAGGGCTGTCTGGAGGGCCTGATCACCATTGGAGATATTGCCCAGACATATATGGACACAACAGACAGTTATCTTCTGTCACGGGCAAGAACCCAGTACAGACGTATTGCGGAAACCATTGGCGGCAGTGTGATCGAAGGAAATGAACACGGATATTTTACAGAAGGAAAGGTTATGGTGGGAACTGCTGACCCGGACAAGCTGAGAGAGTACGTGCGGGAGAATGATATGATCATTCTCGGAAACAGAGAAGAGGATCATCTGCAGGCCATTGAAATGAATGTGAGCTGTATTATTGTGGGAATGGATATCCAGGTAACAGAAAACGTCCTGAAGCTTGCTCATGAAAAGGATATTGTGGTGATCTCTTCCCCATATGATACGTTTACAATATCAAGACTGATCAATCAAAGTATTCCTGTGAGATATATCATGAAAACAGAAAATCTGGTAACCTTCCACACAGAGGATTTTACAGATGATATTCAGGATGTGATGATCAAGCATCGTCACCGGGCATTCCCGGTAATTGACAAAAAGGGAAAATGTGTGGGTACGATCTCCCGCCGTAATTTTCTTGATATGCATAAGAAAAAGGTGGTTCTGGTCGATCATAATGAAAAGGATCAGGCTGTTGATAATATTGAAAAAGCGGAGATCCTTGAAATTATCGACCATCATAAGCTGGGGACGCTTCAGACAATGCAGCCGGTCAGCTTCCGGAATCAGCCGGTAGGATGTACGGGAACGATTATGTATCAGATCTATGGAGAACAGAAACTGGAGATTCCGCCTAAAATCGCAGGACTTCTCTGCGCGGCCATTATTTCTGACACTCTGATGTTCCGTTCTCCTACCTGTACTCTTCAGGATAAAATGGCAGCAGGAGCTCTTGCGCTGATCGCAGATATTTCCATAGAGGAATTTGCAAAGGAAATGTTTAAGGCAGGAAGCAATCTGAAGGACAAGTCGCCGGAAGAAATCTTTTATCAGGATTATAAGAAATTTATTGCAGAGGGTGACGTTACCTTTGGCGTGGGCCAGATCAGTTCTATGGACGAGGACGAGCTTAAGGTGATAAAAGAACGTCTGGAACCGTTTATGGTAAGTGAATGCGGCCGTCATGGAGTTTCCAGGGTCTACTTTATGCTTACAAGTATTATGAACCGTTCTACAGAGCTTCTGTTTTATGGCGAAGGCAGTAAAGAGATGGCGGAGAGCGCTTTTAGCATGGAGGCGGACAATGGTTCTCTGTATCTGAAAGGTGTGGTTTCCAGAAAGAAACAGCTTATTCCTGCATTAATGGAAGCTGCGCAGATGCAGAACGAGTACGCATAGGTTCAGGAGGGATTTTTATGTCGAAACAGAGCTGGAAGCCGGGAAATATGCTTTACCCTCTTCCTGTTGTAATGGTAAGCGCAGCAGATAAAGAGGGCAGAGATGATATTATAACAGTGGCATGGGCCGGAACTGTGTGTACCAATCCTCCCATGGTATCCATATCCATTCGTCCGGAGCGTTACTCTTATCACATGATCCGTGAAACAGGAGAGTTTGTGATTAATCTGACTACTGAGGAGCTGGCATTTGCCACAGATTACTGCGGAGTAAAATCCGGAAGAGATGTTGATAAATTTAAGGAGACAGGACTGACAAGGGAAAAGGCAGAAAAGGTAAAAGTGCCGATGATAGCAGAAGCCCCTGTTTCTATTGAATGCAAGGTAAAAGAAATCCGGGAACTTGGATCTCATCACATGTTTATCGCCCAGGTTGCAGCAGTTCACGCAGATGAAAAATATATGGATGAGAAGAACCGGTTTGATTTAAACAGAGCCAGACCTATTGTGTATTCACATGGGGAGTATCTGGGAACAGGAAAGAAACTGGGGACTTTTGGTTACAGTGTGAAAAAAGCAAAAAAACAGGCTAAAAAACGCTGAAAAATGGAAAAAAAGTGCAAATTTTCCGGGGGATTGCAGAAAAGGGCTTTTTATGGTAAAATAAAATCCGGTTATTTGCAGATAATAAGATAGACAGAGATGTCTGGAGGATATATGAATAACATTACATTGATAGGAATGCCGGGAGTGGGGAAGAGCACCATCGGTGTTGTTCTTGCAAAGGTATTGGGCTATCAGTTCCTTGACTCTGATCTTCTGATACAGAAGCAGGAAAAAAGGAAGCTCCATCAGATCATAGCTCAGGAGGGAAATGATGGATTTCAGGCAATAGAAAATCGTGTCAATGCTTCTATTGAGGCGGAGGAGACGGTGATCGCCACAGGGGGAAGCGTGGTTTACTGCCAGGAGGCAATGGAGCATCTGAAGTCTGTTGGAACAGTAGTCTATCTGAAACTGTCGCTGAACGAACTGTCAAAGCGGCTTGGGAACCTTAAGGGAAGAGGAGTTGTCCTGAAGGAAGGACAGACGCTGGCAGATCTGTACAGAGAACGCACACCTCTGTACGAAAAATATGCGGATATTGTGATCGATCAGGAAGGACAGGATCTGGAAACATGTCTGCAGGCAGTTTTGGAAACACTGGAAAAGCAAAAAAGTAACTGTTGAAGCAGAGGAAAGAGCAGAAGCAGGCACAGATACTTAACTTTTTATTTACAAATGTTAAAAATATGTTATAATACGATATTGAACATTTTAATATATTAACATTTTTCGGATATGATAAGTCATTTCTGGGTTACTGTGAACAAAGTGAACAGTAACATTTCTGGTGTTTGCTTCGGCTTACGGAGTGAAAATAATTCATAGAGGTGTTTTATGGAACAGTATGTAATTAAAGGAGGCAATCCGTTAGTAGGTGAAGTTGAGATCGGCGGAGCCAAAAACGCAGCCCTTGCAATACTTTCTGCTGCAATCATGACGGATGAAACCATATTAATCGAAAATCTGCCTGACGTAAGAGACATCAATGTTTTGCTGGAAGCAATTGCCGGGATCGGAGCCCAGGTAGAACGAATCAACAGATCTACAGTAAAGATCAATGGTTCTACCATTGCCGATATCAGCGTTGATTATGAATACATTAAAAAAATCCGCGCATCCTATTATCTTCTGGGCGCGCTGCTTGGAAAATATAAACATGCGGAGGTGCCGCTTCCGGGCGGATGCAATATCGGAAGCCGTCCCATTGACCAGCATCTGAAGGGCTTCCGGGCTCTGGGAGCAGATGTAAAGATTCTTCATGGGGCGATTATGGCAAGTGCGGAAAATCTTCACGGAAGCCATATTTTCCTGGATGTTGTGTCTGTTGGCGCAACCATCAACATTATGATGGCAGCATCTATGGCTCCGGGACGCACGATTATCGAAAATGCGGCCAGAGAGCCTCATGTAGTTGATGTAGCTAACTTCCTGAACAGCATGGGAGCCAACATTAAGGGAGCCGGAACAGACGTTATCCGCATAAAAGGTGTGGAGAAGCTTCACCGCACAGAATATTCGATTATTCCTGATCAGATCGAGGCAGGAACCTTTATGTTTGCGGCGGCTGCTACAGGCGGAGACATTACAGTAAAAAATGTAATTCCCAAGCATCTGGAAGCAACCACTGCAAAGCTGGAAGAGATTGGCTGTGAAGTGGAGGAATTTGACGATGCAGTTCGCGTCCGTGCAGGAAGGAGACTGCACAGAACTCATGTAAAAACACTTCCCTATCCGGGATATCCTACTGATATGCAGCCGCAGATTGCTGTAACCCTGGCTCTTGCAGAGGGAACAAGTATTGTTACAGAGAGTATTTTTGAAAACCGGTTCAAATATGCGGACGAGCTTTCCAGAATGGGAGCAAACATCAAGGTAGAAGGAAATTCTGCGATCATTGATGGAGTACGTAAGCTTACAGGTGCAAGAGTCAGCGCACCGGATCTCCGAGCAGGAGCAGCTCTTGTAATTGCAGGTCTGGCAGCAGACGGCGTAACGGTTGTAGATGATATCGTTTATATCCAGAGAGGCTATGAGAATTTTGAAGAGAAGCTGAGAAGCCTTGGCGCAGAGATCGAGAGAGTTTCCAGTGAAAAGGAAATCCAGAAATTCCGTCTTCGTGTAGGATAATCCGGAAATCTCATATATTTTTTCTTGACAAACGGAAAAAATGAGTATATTGTATGATTGTTACAAATCAAATAGAGAACGGCCTTTTATTCAGAGTGGTGGAGATACAAAGGATCTGTGAAGCCACGGCAACCCCTCTATTGAGGAAGGTGCCAGCCTGAGCGAGTGATCGAACAATAAGAGGATTGAAAGATAAATTCAGACAGTCCGATTATTCGGGCTGTCTCTTTTGTTTACCAATACCCGTAACAATAAGTTTTCGGGTCGTTATGAAGAAAGGAAAAACACAATGGAAAAAATTTTATTTACTTCCGAATCTGTTACTGAAGGCCATCCGGACAAAATGTGCGACGCTATTTCCGATGCCATTCTTGACGCTCTGATCGAGCAGGATCCAATGAGCCGTGTTGCCTGCGAAACAGCGACTACAACAGGCCTTGTTCTTGTTATGGGAGAGATCACAACAAACGGATATGTTGATATTCAGAAGATCGTAAGAGATACTGTAAGAGAGATTGGATATACCCGCGGCAAATATGGATTTGACGCAGATACCTGCGCAGTTATCACTGCTATTGACGAGCAGTCTGCAGATATTGCCCTTGGCGTTGACAAGGCTCTGGAAGCAAAAATGGGCGAGGATGAGATCGATGCCATTGGTGCAGGGGATCAGGGTATCCAGTTCGGATATGCTTCCAATGAAACTGAGGAATATATGCCGTATGCCATCAATATGGCTCACAAGCTTGCCCGTCAGCTTACCAAGATCCGTAAGGACGGAACCCTGAGCTATTTAAGACCTGACGGAAAAACACAGGTTACTGTGGAGTATAACGAGGAAGGCAAGCCGGTACGTATTGACGCAGTTGTATGCTCTACTCAGCATGATCCGGAGGTTACTCAGGAGCAGATCCATGAGGATATCAAAAAATACGTATTTGACGCTATTATTCCGGCAGATATGGTTGATGAAAACACAAAATATTTCATCAATCCTACAGGACGTTTTGTGATCGGCGGACCTCACGGAGACAGCGGGCTTACAGGACGTAAGATCATCGTTGACAGCTACGGCGGATACGGACGTCACGGCGGCGGCGCTTTTTCCGGAAAAGACTGTACAAAGGTAGACCGTTCTGCGGCATACGCAGCACGTTATGTTGCGAAAAATATTGTAGCGGCAGGTCTGGCAGATAAATGTGAAATCCAGCTTTCCTACGCTATCGGTGTGGCACAGCCTACTTCCATTAACGTGGAAACCTTCGGTACAGGAAAACTTTCTGATACAAAGCTTGTTGAGATCATTCGTGAAAACTTTGATCTTCGTCCGGCAGGAATCATCCGTATGCTGGATTTAAGAAGACCGATCTACAAACAGACAGCAGCTTACGGACACTTTGGACGTACAGATGTAGAGCTTCCATGGGAGAAACTGGATAAAGTGGATGATCTGAAAAAATATCTTGCCTAAAATGATTTTATAGAAAATTTAGACATAGAAATCTGGCAATGTGATATAATGAACGCACAGGCGGTAATGCGATTTTACTGCCCGTGCGTTTTTATATTCCATAGAAAATCAGGACTACAGATTGTTCTGGCAGTGCGGAGAACGGGAGATGCAGATTATTCGGACTGGGCGGAACAGGGAGGTTTCATGAAATTACAGACAAGAATTATGGTTGGCTTTTTTATGATCATTCTGGTACCTCTTCTTTTGTTTGCCGCCACACTTCACGGAATGCGGGAAGCGCAGATAAGAGGACCAAAAAAGGCAGAAACAGCCGAAACAGCATCGTCAGAGTATGATTATGACTATGGGATCACCATTGCGGATTCAGAAACATCACAGGACGGGATCCAGATCATGACAAAGGATCTTTTTGTTTCTGCACTGGTGATACTTGTATTTACCAGCTTATCTGTGGGGCTTTGGATTTACAGGAGTATTGCCACTCCTCTTGTGAAGCTGCGCAAGGCAACCAGAAATATTAAGGATGGAAATCTGGATTTTGTTCTGGATGTGGAAGGAACAGATGAATTTTCCGAGCTGTGCCGGGATTTTGAAGAAATGCGGCGGCGACTGAAGGAATCCGCAGAGGAAAAGATCATTCTGGATAAGGAAAACAAGGAGCTGATCAGTAATATTTCCCATGATCTTAAAACACCTATCACGGCAGTAAAGGGATATGTGGAAGGGATTATGGACGGAGTTGCGGATACTCCTGAAAAAATGGACCGTTATGTAAGAACCATTTATAATAAAACAAATGAAATGGATCATCTGATCAATGAGCTTACGTTTTATTCCAAGATTGACACCAACAGGATCCCGTATACGTTCAGTAAACTGAACGTGGAGGATTATTTTTCTGACTGTGCAGAGGAAATCGGTCTGGAGCTGGAAACAAGAGGAATACAGCTCTGCTATGCCAATTATGTTGACAGAAGCGTACAGGTGATTGCTGACGGAGAGCAGATCCGGCGGGTGATCCATAACATTATCGGAAATGCGATCAAATATATGGACAAGGCAAAGGGCGTGATCCAGATCCGGGTAAAGGATGTGGGGGATTTCGTTCAGGTAGAGATCGAGGACAATGGAAAAGGAATCGCCTCCAAGGATCTGGCTTATATTTTTGACCGTTTTTACAGGACAGATGTTTCGAGAAATTCTTCCAAGGGAGGAAGCGGAATCGGACTTTCTATTGTAAAAAAGATCATGGAGGATCATGGAGGAAAGGTGTGGGCCACCAGCCGTGAGGGAATCGGAACCATTATGTATTTTGTTTTAAGAAAATATCAGGAGGTACCAATGAAATGAGTAAAATACTGATCATTGAAGATGAAGAGGCTATCGCAGATCTGGAAAAAGATTATCTGGAGCTTTCCGGCTTTGAAGTGGAGATTGCCAACAGAGGCGACGTAGGGCTTCAGAAGGCAATGACAGAGGAATATGATCTGATTATTCTGGATCTTATGCTTCCGGAGGTGGATGGATTTGATATCTGCAAGCAGGTACGTCAGGAAAAAAATACACCGATCATTATGGTATCTGCCAAAAAAGACGATATCGACAAGATCCGGGGGCTGGGACTCGGGGCAGACGATTATATGACAAAGCCTTTTAGTCCAAGCGAACTGGTTGCCAGAGTCAAGGCGCATATGGAACGATATAACCGTCTGGTAGGATCCGGAGCTGTAAAAAATGATGTAATCGAGATCCGGGGAATCAAGATTGATAAAACTGCAAGACGGGCGTGGGTAAACGGAGAGGAGACTACCTTTACCACAAAAGAGTTTGATCTTCTGACATTTCTGGCAGAAAATCCAAACCGTGTCTTTACAAAAGACGAGCTGTTCCGGGAAATATGGGCAATGGAATCTGTGGGAGATATTGCTACGGTTACAGTTCATATTAAAAAGATCCGTGAGAAGATCGAGTTTAATACAGCCAAACCTCAGTATATTGAAACCATATGGGGAGTAGGCTACCGGTTTAAGGTTTAATGGCAGAGCAGGGAAAGACGGAATAAAGGACTCCGGAGATAAAATGATTAAGAAACGATGATATGGGGACAGGCAGGAATAGACAACTTTCCTGCCTGTCCTTTTTTCTGTTGCGGAGGGAAAACCATAGTATATAATTTCTGATAAAAGAAAAATGTTTGATTCGTCCTGTTTTGGATTGTTTATACTTATTTACCAGATAAAAACAAGAAAGAGTAAGAATAATCAATAAAAAATAATAAAAAATCATTGACAAATATGTAGAAAATTGTTATACTGTGGACATCGAATTAAGGTAAAGTATTTTTTATGAGTATGCAAAGGGGCAAACTGTTGAATCAGATCAGATAATGAGAACATTGCAAGACGCAAAAAATAAGAGATGCTTTTTTTGTACCCATATTTCATAACGAAATTGTAACTTATTAACAAATAAAAAAACAAAAAGGAGAAAGATTTATGAAGAATCGTAAAAAAGTTCTCGCAGCCCTTATGGCAGGTGTGATGACACTGTCCATGGGCACAACAGTATTCGCATCAGCAGAAGACGGATACGCACTGAAGGCAACCAACACAGAAGCGAAATCCCCGGACAATGATCTGGTGATCGCAATCGAGGGAAGCGTAAGCTCCATGGACCCGGCAAATATTCCGGATACCAATGCGATCTCTGCAACCCGCGGATGCTATGAAATGTTAGTAGCTTTTGATGAAAACCAGGAAATTCAGGGACAGCTTGCAGAGTCCTATGAGGTTTCCGAGGATTCCCTCACCTATACATTCCATCTCCGTGAAGGTGTTAAGTTTACAGATGGAACAGACTTTAATGCGGCAGCAGTAAAGGCAAACTATGATCGTATCATTGATAAAGAGAACAATCTCCGTCAGAGAAGAACCTTTGTTGTAACAGGAGAGGACGGATCAGAGACATACCGTGTGGAAAGCATTGAGACTCCGGATGACTACACTGTAGTATTCAAGCTTACTGAGCCATGGGCACCGTTTATCAACCGTATGACACAGATCTGTATGATCAGCCCGGCTGCTCTTGAAGAGTACGGCAATGATATTATGAACCATCCGGTAGGAACCGGCCCGTTCATCTGCACAGAGTGGGAAGAGGGAGATCACACAACTTTCGAGCGCAATGAAGATTACTGGGGCGAAAAAGCTTCTGTAGATACTGTTACTATTAAAGAGGTTCCGGAGGCAGGTTCCCGTACCGCTATGCTTCAGACAGGCGAGGCTGATCTCGTTTATCCGATGCCTGCAGACCAGATCGAAGCAATCAAAGGAAACGATGATGTAAACGTACTGGCAGCAGACTCCAACATCATGAGATATGTAACTCTGAACATGAACGTTCCGGAGCTGAAAGATGAAAAAGTACGTCAGGCTATGAACTACGCTATTGATAAAGACGCATATGTTCAGCTTATGTATTCCGGATATGCAAAACCTGCAACTTCTATCGTTCCTTCTATTATCGGAGGATACAAGGAGCAGACTCCTTATACTTATGACCTTGAAAAAGCAAAAGAGCTTATGAAAGAAGCCGGATATGAGGATGGCTTCAAGCTTACACTCTGGGGAGATAACTCCACTCAGGAAGTAAAAGGTATGACATTTATCAAACAGATGCTTGCTCAGATCAACATTGACGTTGAGGTTCTTCCTATGGAGCCTGCAACACTGAATGACAAGATCTATGTAGATCAGGAAGAAGCAGAAGTTAATATGTGGTATGTAAACTGGTCCGCATCTGATTTCACTATGGATGGTTCTGTTCGTTCCCTGCTTCACAGCGACATGGTACCTCCTACAAGTGCAAACACAGCATATTTCGTAAACGAAGACTTTGACAAACTGTTAGATGAAGGTCTTGCAACTGCTGATCCGGACAAACAGGCTGAGATTTATGGCGAGGCTCAGACAATCGCATGGGAAGCTGCTCCGTGGCTGTTCCTTGGAAACGATCAGATCCTCTATGCATCCAAATCTTATCTCTCCGGCGCATATGTATCTCCGGACGGAGCATTTAACTTCACTAACGCAGTGCTTGCTCAGTAAAAGAATATTTAAAAAGTAAATATTTAACTGGGGCGACAGGCGCCGCAGAAGTATGTAACAGAACATAAAGGTTCTTAGCAGAAAACTGCCGTTCAACTGTCTGTGACCATTCACAGATGTGGGGACGGCAGTTTTTGTGACTATGGACAGTGATTATTTTTTATAACTCAGACTGGAGGCAAAAGAATGGGTAAATATTTTTGTAAGCGTGTTGCAAGCGCAATCCCTCTCCTTCTTGTGATTTCATTTGTAATATTTATGTTTATACATATGATTCCCGGTGATCCGGCCAGAATGATCGCAGGACAGGATGCAACTAAGGAAGACGTAGAAGTTGTAAGAGAGCAGCTGGGACTGAATGATCCTCTGCTTGTACAGTATGGAAAATATATGAAAGGTCTTTTTACCGGAGACCTTGGCGATTCCATCAAAAACGGAAAAACTGTTGTTGAGACAATCGCTCCCAGAATGAAACCAACAATCATGCTCACAGTATCTGCAATGATCTGGGCGACTATTATCGGTATTGCGCTTGGTATCATATCAGCAGTATTTCATGGAAGAACTCTTGATTATATCGGAATGATCATTGCCATATCGGGTATATCGGTGCCAAGCTTCTGGCTGGGACTTGAGCTGATCCAGGGCTTTTCTGTTGCTCTTCAGTGGCTTCCTACCGGAGGACTGGATTCCTGGCAGAGCTACATCCTTCCGTCACTTACCATGGGCGCCGGAATCATGGCGGTTTTGGGACGATTTACCAGATCTACCATGCTGGAGACCATGCGTGAGGATTATGTTCGAACAGCCCGTGCAAAAGGCTTAAAGGAAACTCTTGTTGTTATGCGTCATGCATTTAAAAACTCTCTTATTGAGATTATTACAGTTGCCGGACTTCAGATCGGCGGTCTTCTTTCAGGTTCTGTTATGGCAGAAACCGTATTCTCTATTCCGGGACTTGGCCGTCTGCTGGTAGACTCTATTAACTTCCGAGATTACAAGGTAGTACAGGCTCTGCTTCTGTTCTTTGCAGCAGAGTATATTGTCATCAACCTGATCGTGGATGTTCTTTACGGAGTCATCAACCCGAAAATTCGTTATAATTAGGAGGAAAAAAGATGGCACAGACAAATACAAATTTAGATCAGAACAAATTTGCTGCTGCTGAAGAGCTTCCTAAGGCGCAGAGTAAGGTAAAAGAATTTACCAAAAAGTTTATGAAGCGAAAAACAGCAGTTGTTTCTCTTGTTTTTATTCTGTTTATTGTTTTAATGGCAATTATTGCACCGTTTGTTGTTCCTTACGCACCGGATCAGCCGGATTACACAGCCCTTCTTCAGGGACCAAGCTCTGCTCATATCTGGGGTACAGATGAGTTTGGCCAGGATGTATTCAGCCGTCTGATGGTAGGTTCCAGACTGTCCCTTTCCTGCGCTCTGATCGCTACAGTTATCGGAACAGCCGGCGGCGTTATTCTGGGACTGATCGCTGGTTTCTACGGTGGTTTTGTTGATTCCCTGATCATGAGATGCTGTGATGTGCTTTTTGCATTTCCGGACATCCTTCTTGCAATCGCAGTTGTTGCTATTATCGGACCAGGTATGGTAAACGTTATGATCGCTGTTGCGGTGTTTACGGTTCCATCCTTTGCCCGTATCATACGAAGCGCAACAATTTCCGTAAAGCAGTCTCTTTATGTTGAGGTTGCCCGTTCACTGGGATGTAAGAACAGCAGAATTCTGTTTGTCCATGTATTCCCTGGAACTATTCAGTCTATGATCGTAAACTTTACCATGCGTATCGGTACAGCAATCCTTGCTGCATCATCCCTGAGTTTCCTGGGATTCGGAGCAAATGTTACAGAGCCTGACTGGGGCGCAATGCTTTCACTTGGACGTAACTATCTGAACACAGCTCCGCATATGGTACTGTTTCCTGGTATCCTGATCTTCCTTACTGTTCTTGCATTCAACCTGCTTGGAGACGGTCTCAGGGATACTCTGGATCCGAAGATGAACTAGGAGGAAAAACCATGGCAGAAAAATTATTGGAAGTAAAAAATCTCCGCACAGAATTTAAGCGGGACAAAACATGGGTAACAGCCGTAAATAATGTTTCTTTTTCTATTGAAAGAGGAGAAATCCTTGGTCTGGTAGGAGAATCCGGCTGCGGTAAATCAGTAACCTCCCTGTCAGTTATGCGTCTTCTTGCAAGAAACAGTAAGATTTCCAACGGTGAGGTTATTCTGAACGGAACAGACCTTCTGAAAGAAGATAAAAAGGGTATGAGAAATATCCGCGGAAGAGAAGTTGCAATGATCTTCCAGGAGCCGATGAACTCTCTGAACCCATGTATGAAAATAGAGAAGCAGCTTACAGAGGCAATTCTGCTTCATAATGATTTTACAAAAGAACAGGCTCATCAGAGAGCATATGATGTACTGAAATCCGTAGGTATTCCTGAGCCGGATATGACTCTGAAGAGCTATCCCCATCAGCTTTCCGGCGGTATGTGCCAGCGAGTTATGATCGCAATGGCAATGTCCTGCGAGCCAGAGCTTCTGATCGCAGACGAGCCTACTACAGCTCTTGACGTTACCATTCAGGCGCAGATCCTTGAGCTTATGGAAGAAATCCGTGAGAAAAAGAACACAGGAATCCTGATGATCACTCACGACCTTGGCGTTGTTGCTGAAATGTGCAGCCGCGTTGTTGTTATGTATGCAGGCCGTATTGTAGAAGAAGCGCCTGTAAAAGAACTGTTTGCAGCTCCAAAGCATCCGTATACACAGGGGCTTATCGCATCTGTACCAAAGCTTGGAAGCGGAGTGGAATCTCTTCCGTCTATTCCGGGAAGCGTTCCAGATCTTTCCGTTATGCCAAAGGGCTGCAAATTTGCACCTAGATGTAAGTATGCAACAGATATATGCAGAGAAAAGGAGCCTGAGCTTGAAACAGTGAACGGAATCCATAAATGCAGATGCCATCATATGAATGAACTTGGAAAGGAGGCGTGATCGGTCATGAGCGAAGCATTAGTATCTGTAAAAAATATATCAAAAACATTTTCCGCCAATAAGGGGATGTTCGGAAAGAAGAAATTCGTTCACGCAGTCAATGACGTTTCCTTTGACATTATGCCTGGAGAAACTTTTTCCCTTGTAGGAGAATCCGGCTGCGGAAAATCCACAACAGGTAAACTGATCGATCATCTGATCACACCGGATACAGGTGAGATCTGGTTTGAAGGAAAGGATATTTCCAAAATTTCCGAAAATGAAATGCGTCCGTTAAGATCTGATATCCAGATGGTATTCCAGGATCCTTACGGCTCTTTGAACCCAAGAATGAAGGTACAGGATTTGATCGGAGAGCCTCTTCTTATCCACACAAATATGACTGCAGGCGAAAGACTGAAAAAGGTACACGAGCTTCTTGGCGTAGTTGGCTTAAGCCCGTCACACGGAGAGCGTTATCCTCATGAGTTTTCCGGCGGACAGCGCCAGCGTATAGGTATTGCAAGAGCGCTTACCGTACAGCCAAAACTGATCATTGCCGATGAGCCGGTATCAGCTCTTGACGTATCCATTCAGGCTCAGGTATTAAATCTTCTGCAGCAGCTTCAGAAGGACTTTAACCTGACATATCTGTTCATTTCCCATGACCTAAGCGTTGTGGAAATGATCTCTGACAGAATCGGCGTTATGTACCTGGGAACGATTGTAGAGACAGCGCCGAAGAAAGAGCTTTATGCAAATCCGAGACATCCATATACAAGAGCGCTTCTTTCTGCTGTTCCGATCCCGGATCCTGAAAAGAAGTCCAAACGTATTATCCTGCAGGGCGATCTTCCAAGCCCGAGCAATCCGCCAAGCGGATGTCTTTTCCATACACGCTGCCCGTACTGCACAGAAAAATGTAAAACAGAACGTCCGCAGCCAGTAGAGATAGCTCCGGGACATGTTGTAAAATGCCATTACCCGGAACTGAAAAAAGAAGCAGAATAACAAACGCAGACAGTAAAGCCATTGTTGAGAGATTACAGGAGGAAGGCGATGTATACATTTAACAGAGAAGAGTATAACAAACGGATGGAATGGTATCTTGACGCAAGATTCGGAATGTTTATCCACTGGGGACTTTATTCTATTCCCGCAAGAGGAGAATGGGTCAGAAGTGAAGAAGAGATCACCAGAGAAGACTATATGAAATATTTTGAGGAGTTTGATCCGGTTGATTATGATCCAAAAAAATGGGCGAGAGCTGCAAAAGAAGCAGGAATGAAATATGTGGTGCTTACTGCAAAGCATCATGACGGATTCTGCCTTTTTGACAGCCAGTATACAGATTTTAAATCTACAAACACAAAATGCGGACGCGATCTTGTAAGAGAATATGTGGACGCTGTGCGCGCAGAAGGTTTGAAGGTAGGAATCTATTTTACTATCATTGACTGGTATCATGAGGATTATCCACATTATGGAGACAGGCAGCACCCCATGAGAAATAATCCAGAGTACAAAAACGACGGACGGAATTTTGACAATTATCTGACTTATATGCACAATCAGATTCGGGAGATCTGTACGAATTACGGCAAGATCGACATTCTGTGGTTTGACTTTTCTTATGATGATCTCAGAGGCGAGGCATGGAAGGCAACAGAGCTTATGAGTATGGTAAGAAGCCTGCAGCCGGATGTGATCGTTGATAACCGTCTGGAAGTAAGCGGAGAGGGCTACGGTTCTCTTGCAGAGTGCAGGCCTACTCCGTATCATGGAGACTTTGTAAGCCCTGAGCAGATGATCCCGCCAAACGGAATCCAGGATGTAAAAGGAAACGACATTGCCTGGGAGGCATGCGTTACTATGAACAATCACTGGGGCTACTGCGCTACCGATCATTTTTATAAACCGGCTTCCATGCTGATCAAAAAACTAGTAGAGTGCGTTTCCAAGGGCGGAAACCTGATACTGAACGTTGGACCGGATGCAAAGGGAAATATTCCTGAGGAATCTATGGAAATTCTCCAAACAATCGGTAAATGGATGAAGAAAAACAGCGAAAGTATTTATGGCTGCGGCAAATCAGAAATTGCAAAGCCGGATTATGGCCGTATTACTGCAAAAGGAAATCATGTGTATTTCCACCTTTTTGAAAATACCATCGGACCGGTTCCCCTTCTCGGTATTGACAAAAGCCGTCTGAAAGGAATCCGTTACCTGGCGTCAGGGGCAGAGGTTCCTGTTTCCACAAGCTGGGTACACAGCGACTACCCGGATATTGTATTTGCAGATCTTGGCCTTGATCCTGTTCTTCCGGATCAGACAGATACTGTGCTTGACGTAATTCTGGAAGAAGAGTGCTGATGCGTATGCTGTGAGCAGCAGACAGTTAGAAAAACCTCTTAGGTGAAAGGAGGTACTTCATGTTTACAGAAGAAAGACAAAGCGCGATTCTTTTATGTCTTCAGGACAAGGGAAAGGTTAAAGTAAAGAATTTAAGCGAAAAGTTTCAGGTATCGGAGGACTGTATACGTAAGGATCTGAAAACACTTGAAAACGCTGGCAAGCTGAAAAGAACTTATGGAGGGGCGATCATGTCTCAGGACTATCCCCTCCAGAGGAACGTGATCGACAGAAGAAATTATCATCTGGACAAAAAGAAGATCATTGCCGAAAAAGCCATGGGGCTTATTAAGGATAATGAAACTATTTTTATTGATATTTCTACTACAAATATTGAGCTTGCCAAGCTGATCGCCGCATCCAGAAGAAGGATGGTAGTTGTAAGTAACATGATCGATATTCTTCAGATCCTTGTACAGAATCCAAACGTGACTGTAATCGGTACAGGAGGAACCATGTATCAGGGAGTAAACGGATTCATGGGAGCAGCTACCATTGAAGTCCTGAAACAGTACAGCTTTGACCGTGCGTTTCTTGGAAGCTGCGGCGTGGACATGGTAGATCTGACAGTCACTACCCTTGGGGTGGAGGACGGACTGACCAAAAAAGCCGTGATCCAGAGCAGCAGACATAAGTACGTAGTAATGGAAAAAGAAAAATTTTACTTTAATGACTCTTACAAATTTGCGCATTTTGATGATATCAGCGGAATTGTTACAGACGAGTACCCGGACAGCACGATTGTAAAAACCCTGGAGGCATCCGGCGTCAGGCTGATATAAAAATGGACAGAAATATACAAGAAGGGGGAAGGAAAAATAAACTATGGCTGATTTTATTTTGGAAGCCTGTGTGGATTCTGTAGAATCTGCGCTGGCGGCAGCAAGAGGCGGAGCCAGTCGTCTGGAGCTGTGCGGAAGCCTGGTGATCGGAGGCGTAACTCCTAACCCATGGCTGTTTCAGGAGATCAGGAAGCATACAGATATCAGGATCCATGTATTGATCCGTCCAAGATTTGGAGATTTCTGCTATACGGAAGAGGAATTTATACTGATCCGCGAGGCTGTAAAAGAGTTTAAAAAACTTGGGGCGGAAGGCGTTGTGATCGGATGCCTGAATCCGGACGGAACCTTAAACATGGAACAAATGAAGATTCTTATGGAAGAAGCAGGAGATATGTCCGTAACCCTTCACAGGGCTTTTGATGTGTGCGCGGATCCTTACGAAACAATGGAGCAGGCGATTTCCCTTGGAATTGACACAATCCTTACTTCCGGCCAGAAAAACGTCTGCACTCTTGGAGCAGATCTTTTAAAAGAGCTGGTTGAAAAGAGCGCAGGAAGAATTACCATCCAGGCAGGAAGCGGCGTAAATGCAGAAGTGATCCGTGAAGTACATAAAAAGACAGGGGCGACTGCCTTCCATATGTCAGGTAAAAAGACCTTGGACAGCGCCATGAAATACCGTAAAGAGGGCGTAAATATGGGCCTTCCTTCTCTCAGTGAATTTGAAGTATGGAGAACAGATGAGGAGGAAATCCGTAAGGCAAGAAAGGTTCTTGATGAATTTGAGGGAAAAATATGAATGAATTTCTGAAAGAAAGCCGGGAACGTATCCTTTCTGGTTACGAAAAAATAAAAGAGCAGTTTCCTGGCGTATTTGAGGAAACAGATAAAAAGATAAAGGAGCAGGAGCCGGAAACAGCTCTTGCTTTAAAGTATCTTTATATGGCTATGCCATGCAGTGATATGGGAAATTATGAGTTTGAGGTATTTCTTGATTATGCCAAAAACAGCGTGGAACTGTGGCATAAATCTGAAGGAGTACGCGCTCTTCCAGAAAAAATTTACCTGAATTATGTACTGTACCACAGGGTAAACGAGGAAGAGATCGCGCCATGCCGGACTTTGTTTGCAAAAGAGATCCAGAGCTTTATGGAAGAAAACGGCAATGCTGCTCTTCTTGGAACAGAAGACAGAAAAAAAGCAGCTATTGAAGTGAATTACTGGTGCGCCCAGGAAGCCACGTATCACTGCACAGATGACAGAACTCTTTCCGCTGTTACTGTTTACAGAAGAGGAAACGGACGTTGCGGAGAGGAATCCGTGTTTACGGTAAACGCCATGAGAAGCGTGGGAATCCCGGCCCGTCAGGTATATGCTCCCAAATGGTCCCACTGCGACGATAACCACGCCTGGGTAGAAATCTGGAATGAAGGACAATGGTATTTCCTTGGGGCCTGCGAGCCTCTTCCGATCCTGAATAAAGGATGGTTTACCAACGCTTCTTCCAGAGCCATGATGGTACATTCCCGCTGGTTTGATATGGAAGATTCCGACGAAGAAAAAATCGGGCAGGACGGAATGGTGACAATGCTCAATGAACTTTCCCGTTATGCTGCCGTAACAGAATTTAAAGTAAAAGTTATGGATGAGGATGGAAATCCTGCTGTGGGAGCAGAGGTTTCTTTTGAAGTATTGAATTATTCGGAGTTTTCTCCTGTAGCAGAAGGAATTACAGGAGAAGACGGAACCTGCAGCTTTACAACAGGACTGGGCAGTCTTGCAGTCCAGATTTCCTGGAAGGGAAGCTGCGTATGCGCATTTGCAGATACAAGAGAACAGAAAGAAATCTGTGTAGAGCTTGGAAAAAATAAAGTACAGAAAGAAACCTGGCAGGCAGTTGATATGATCGCTCCGGTAGATACGCCTGTGAATACAGATATGCCTACTGAGGAACAGACAGAAGAAGGAAACAGACGTCTGGAAAAAGCATCTGCCAGAAGAATTGCAAAAACAGAAAACTGGGAAAACCCGGAATGTGAAAAATTCCTTCAGGGAGGCTTCCAGGAAGAATGTGCGGAAGATGAGGAAGAAGGTCTTTTAAGAGAAGAACTTCTTGGAGTTCTTACAGAAAAGGACAGAACAGATTTAAAGGCTGAGGTTCTGGAAGAACATCTTACCTTTGCAATGCCTTATGAGGAAGAACTGGAACACTCTTTATTTGTAAATTATGTACTGAATCCAAGAGTGGACGACGAGGTCCTGATGAAATACAGGGCAGCAGTTGAAAATGCTTTTACAGAAGATCAGAAGATGCTGTTCAGGGAAAATCCGGCTGCGATCTGGGAAGCTGTTCAGAAAAAAGTGATTTCTATGCCGGACAGAGAAAGAAAAAGCGTGATCACCACACCTTCAGGATGTATGAAAACAGGAGTGGGAAGCCATCTGTCAAAGAAAATTCTGTTTGTGGCAATAGCAAGAACTTTTGGAATTCCGACAAGGCTGAATCCAGAGGATCGTTCTATGGAATACTGGAAAGATGGAAAATTTGTCCCTGTACTTCCCGAGGCAGAAAAAAGCTGCCGTGTTCTTTTCAAATCTGGAGAAGAGATCACATGGAAGTATTTCCAGAACTGGTCCATGGCAAAACTTCAGGATGGAAAATATGTTTCTCTTCGCCTTGGAGGCCTGAACTGGGAAGATCATATTCTCCATGCAGAGCTTGAACCGGGAGAGTATAGAATTGTTACTTCCAACCGTCTGCCAAACGGAAATATATTTGCTTATGTATATCATTTTTCTATTGAAGCAGGACAGCAGAAGGAAATCACCCTTTGTCTTCGTCAAGCGGATCTGGAAGATATGCTGGAAAATATTGAACTTCCAGAATTTGAGTTGAAAAAAGATGAGGCAGGAACAGAAAAGGTAAAGGCTTCAGATCTTACAGCAGAGGGAAAACATATTCTTATGTTTCTGGAAGAAAGCAGGGAACCTACAGAACACATTCTCAATGAGATGATGGAACAGCCGGAGGCTTTTAGAAAGATTTGTTCCAGAATACTTTTTGTAGTGCAGAGCGAGGAAGCCTTAAAAGATCCTACCATCAAAAAAGCACTTTCCACGTTCCCGGAAATTTCTGTTTATTATGACTGTTTTGCAGATCATATTGAGCTTCTTGGAAGAAGAATGTATGTGGATCATGAAAAATTACCGCTTATTATTGTAACATCTGAAAAAATGAATGGAATTTATGCCACAAGCGGTTATAATGTAGGTACAGGGGATATGCTTCTTAGATTGATGTAGAAGCGTTCCCTGAATAATAAAAAAAAGGGGGTCTTTGCAATGAAATTTTATTGTGGAGAAGACTACAAGGCAATGAGCCGCATTGCCGCAAACATCATTTCTGCTCAGGTTATTCTGAAACCGGATTGCGTTCTGGGACTGGCTACAGGTTCCTCACCAGAGGGAACTTATGCGCAGCTTGTAGAATGGTATAAAAAGGGCGATCTTGATTTTTCACAGGTAACAAGCGTGAACCTGGACGAGTACAAGGGTCTTTCCGGCGACAACGACCAGAGCTACCGTTATTTCATGAACACACACCTCTTTGACCATGTAAATATTGATAAGAGCAGAACTTTCGTTCCTAACGGTCTTGAGCCGGATAGCGAAAAAGCATGCCGCGAGTATGATGAGATCGTTGCTGCAACAGGAGGCGTTGATCTTCAGCTTCTTGGAATCGGACATAACGGACATATTGGATTTAACGAGCCTGCAAAAGAATTCTGCAAGAATACTCAGTGTGTAGATCTGGCAGAAAGTACAATCGAGGCAAATAAGAGATTCTTCGAAAAGGAAGAGGACGTTCCGCGTCAGGCATATACTATGGGAATCGGCACTATCATGCGTGCAAAGAAAATCCTTCTGGTAGCTTCAGGAGAAGGAAAAGCAGACATTATTGCAAAGGCATTTACAGGCCCGATCACACCAGAGGTTCCGGCTTCTATCCTTCAGCTTCACAATGATGTGACAGTTGTATGCGATAAGGCTGCAATGAGCAAGATCCAGTTATAATAAAATATAAATAAGAAACCGGCAGGATGACATCTGTCAAGGTATGTGGTATCATAGGAACACTTAAGGAATATAGGGCGAAAATGTCTGGATATTGTTTGAGAATAATTTCTTTGAGGACAACAACTATGGACAGATTACATAAAAAGCTGGAAGAGTATGGAACATCTGACTTCTATCCCTTCCATATGCCGGGACATAAGAGAAATCCCCTGTCTGTGGCAGGGGATTTTCCTGTTCAGAGAGATATTACAGAGATCGACGGTTTTGATAACCTTCATCATCCTGTGGATCTGATAAAAAACGCTCAGGAAAACGCTGCCCGTCTTTATAAAGTACAGGAGAGCTTTTACTGCATTAATGGAAGTACGGGAGGAATCCTGGCAGCAGTTTCCGCAGCAGTAAAAAAGGGCGGTCATATCTTGATGGCAAGAAACTGTCATAAGGCGGTATATCACGGAGCATATTTAAGAGAACTGAAAACAAGTTATCTTTATCCACATAAAGATCTGAAACTGGGGATAAACGGAGGAATTTTCCCAGAAGATGTGGAAAAAGAATTAAAGGAATACCCAGATATAGAAGCTGTATTTATTACGTCTCCTACCTATGACGGGGTTGTTTCTGACGTGGAAAAAATTGCAAAAATTACCCATAAATATAAAATTCCCCTGATCGTAGATGAGGCCCATGGCGCTCATTTTTGTTTTTCAGAATATTTTCCTCGTTCTGCAGCAGAGCTTGGCGCAGATCTTGTGATCCACAGTCTTCACAAAACCCTGCCGTCTATGACCCAGACTTCTCTTGTCCATCTGTGCAGCAATCGGGTAGACAAGGAGCTTCTGGTACGTTTTCTTGGTATTTACCAGACCAGCAGTCCCTCCTATATCCTGATGGCTTCCATGGACGCCTGCATGGATAAGCTGGCAAAAGAAGGAACTCAGATGTTTCAGGAATATACGAAAAACCTGGAAGCGGCAAGACAAAGACTGGGAAAACTAAAATCCATCCGCCTTTTAAATCCTAAGCCAGATCCTTCCAGAGGAATTTTTGATTATGACAGGTCAAAGATCCTGCTTTTGGCAGCAGGAACCAGCATAAACGGAAAACAGCTTTGCGACATTTTGAGAAAAGAATTTCATTTGGAAATGGAAATGGAAGCAGAACATTACGCTCTTGCCCTGACTTCTGTTGGAGACAGGGAAGAGGGGTTTTTGAGGCTGTGTGAGGCTGTTGAGGAAATCGACTGCCGGGAATCGTTAAAACTAAGAGAAGAACAAAAGGAACAGGAAGGAGAACAGGATTTCCATCCTGTGCAGGCAGTAAAAATTTCCAGAGCCATGGACGGGGTTATGGAACGGATGCCTTTTGAAGAGAGTGAAGGAAGAATTTCCTGTGAGTTTGCATATTTATATCCGCCGGGGATTCCCCTTCTTGTTCCGGGGGAAGAGATTACTGGACTTTTGTTGGAAAATATGAGAAGATACCAGAAACAGGGCTTTGAGATTCAGGGACTTGGAGATATGACAGGAGAAACTATTCTTGTTTCTAAAGGATTTTTTGATAAATAAAAAGAAAAAGGAAGTTTAAACAGATCGGCAATGGGAAAAATCTTTTATATCATGGGAAAAAGCGCATCAGGAAAGGACAGTATTTATTCGGTTCTTTCAGAAAAAGAAGAACTGAAGCTTCAGAAACTGGTTCTTTATACGACCCGTCCTATAAGGGAAGGGGAAAAAGAGGGTAGAGAGTATTTTTTTACAGATGAAACAAAGCTTCGGGAATTTGAAGAACAGGGGAAATTGATCGAGGCCAGAGCTTATCAGACCGTACATGGAGTATGGACCTATTTTACTGCGGATGACGGACAGGTAAAAGAAGATAAAGGAAATTATCTTGGAATCGGAACGCTGGAATCCTATAGGAAAATGAAAGAATATTATGGGGAAAAGGTAATGTGTCCTGTTTACATTCAGGTGGAAGACGGAGAAAGACTTTCCAGGGCGCTTTTTAGAGAAAAGCAGCAAAAGGCTCCAAAGTATGAGGAAATGTGCAGGAGATTTCTGGCGGACCAACAGGATTTTTCCGAAGAAAAAATCAGTGAGGCCGGGATTTCTATCCGGTTTGAAAATAGTGATCTGGATAAATGTGTCGAAAATATTATAATTTATATAAAATCCATGACATAAGTAAAAATAGTTTTTATTAACTAATAATATGTGTTATAATAAAACATCAGAAGAAAATGAGCACAAAACAAAAGTGAGGTGATTCTGAATGGTTGGTTTTAACAATATTATAGGGCATGAAGAGATTATCAGACATTTAAAAAACGCAATGCAGACAGGAAAGGTTTCTCATTCATATATATTTACAGGAAGACCGGGTTCCGGCAAGAAACTTCTTGCAACAACATACGCCATGACGCTTCAGTGCGAGAAGGGCGGAACAGAGCCCTGTCAGAAGTGCGATTCCTGCAAAAAGGCCATGGGGAAGAATCATCCCGACATTATCATGGTCAGCCACGAAAAACCAGGTGTGATCAGTATTGATGAAATCCGGGAGCAGGTGATTTATGACGTTGCAATTAAACCATACTGCAGTCCTCATAAGATTTATATTATCCCGGACGCAGAACTGATGAACGTGCAGGCGCAGAACGCTCTTCTTAAAACCATTGAGGAGCCGCCGGAATATGCGGTGATCATGCTTCTTACAAGTAATGCAGACGCTTTGCTTCCGACTATTCAGTCACGCTGCGTACGTCTTGATCTTAAGGTCGTGGACGACAGTCTGGTAAAGAAATATCTGATGGAGCGTCTTCATGTTCCAGATTATCAGGCGGAGATCGACGCGTCCTTTGCCCAGGGAAGTATAGGGAAGGCTAAGGAGGCTGCAACCTCTGAGGAATTTGGAAATATCACAAAGAATGCGCTTAAAATCCTGAAGAATGCAAATTCCATGGAGGTTTATGAGCTTGCAGACGAGATCAAGGCTCTGTCTGTAGAAAAACAGAACATAGGCGATTATCTGGATATTTTTCAGTTCTGGTTCAGGGACGTTTTGATGTTTAAAGCGACCAGAGAAATTGACAATCTGGTATTCAAACAGGAAATAAATTATATTAAGGAACAGGCAAGCCAGCGTTCCTATGAGAATCTGGAAAAGATCCTTGAAGCGCTGGAAAAGACAAAAGTACGTCTTCGTGCCAATGTAAATTTTGAGCTTGCACTTGAGCTTTTGTTCCTGACGATCAGGGAGAGATAGAATGACAAAAGTAGTAGGTATTCGATTCCGAAATGTGGGAAAAATATATTATTTTAATCCAAAGAACTATAAGATGAAGATCGGCGATCATGTGATCGTTGAAACTGCCAGAGGGGTAGAATTTGGACGAGTAGTTCTTGGACCGAAAGAGGTGGAAGAAAACGAAGTTGTCCATCCTCTTAAGGAAGTGATAAGGGTGGCAACTCCTGATGATGAGGAACGGGAAAGACAGAATCGCGAAAAGGAAAAAGAAGCGTTTAAGATCTGTCAGAAAAAAATCCGCGATCATGGTCTGGAAATGAAACTCATTGATGCAGAATACACCTTTGACAACAATAAAGTTCTTTTTTACTTTACGGCAGACGGAAGAATTGATTTCCGCCAGCTTGTAAAAGATCTGGCGGCAATCTTTAAGACAAGGATCGAGCTTCGCCAGATTGGAGTTCGTGACGAGACAAAGATTCTGGGAGGAATCGGAATCTGCGGCAGATGTCTTTGCTGTCACACATATCTGTCAGAATTTGCCCCAGTTTCCATTAAGATGGCTAAAGAACAGAATCTTTCTCTGAATCAGACCAAGATTTCCGGCGTTTGCGGAAGGCTGATGTGCTGTCTCAAAAATGAGCAGGAAACATACGAGGAATTAAACAAGAATCTTCCGGGAACCGGAGATACAGTGATCCTTCCTGACGGTCTTTCAGGAACTGTTCACAGCGTTAATGTTCTTCGTCAGCTGGTCAAGGTTATAGTTGAGGTTAATGATGAGAAGGAAATTCAGGAATATCCGGTATGCCAACTGAAATTCCGACCAAGGAAGAAAAAGGTTAAAGTTACCGAAAAGGAAATGAAGGAACTGGAAGGACTTCAGGATAAAGAAGGAGATTCCAAATCTCATGAAAAATAATCTGCAGAACAGTTTGGTAAAGCAGGGAGAACGGGTTGATGATCTTCAAAATGGATTTTTTGTGATCCAGGATCCTGAAAAGTTCTGTTTTGGTATGGACGCGGTTCTTTTATCTGGCTTTGCAAAAATAAAAAAAGGAGAACAGGTTCTGGATATGGGAACCGGCACAGGAATCATTCCGATTCTTCTGAAGGCTAAAACGCCTGGACAGCATTTTACTGGGCTGGAAATTCAGGAAGAGTGTGCCCAAATGGCTTCCCGGAGCGTCAGATATAACGGCCTGGACTCTGATATTGATATTGTCTGTGGGGATATTAAGGAGGCTGCTGAAATTTTTGGAGCAGCTTCTTTTCATGCAGTCACATGTAATCCTCCTTATATGATAGGGCAGCACGGACTGCAGAATCCCTATATGGCAAAGGCGATTGCAAGGCATGAAATACTCTGTACCCTGGAGGATGTGGTAAGTCAGGCTGCTCGTGTGTTAAAAGACAGAGGACGGTTTTACATGGTACATCGTCCGTTCCGCCTTGCTGAAATTTTTCAGGCGCTGACAAAATATAAACTGGAACCGAAACGGATGCAGTTGGTTTATCCTTTTGTTGACAGAGAACCTAACATGGTTTTGATAGAGGCTTTGAAGGGCGGCAATTCCAGGATTACTGTAGAAAAGCCTCTGATCGTATATGAAAAGCCGGGAGTATACACAGATGAAATTTTAAAAATCTACGGACCGGCCGGTATTTAACATAATAAATGGGAGAGGTGAAAGGAGGCAGAAATTATGAGCGGAAAATTATATTTATGTGCAACCCCTATTGGGAATCTGGAGGATATTACGCTCAGGGTTCTCCGTACCTTAAAGGAAGTGGATTTAATTGCCGCAGAAGATACCAGAAACAGCATTAAGCTTTTGAACCATTTTGATATTAAGACTCCCATGACAAGCTATCATGAGTATAATAAGATCGATAAGGCTTATACTCTGATCGAAAAAATGCACAGCGGCATGAATGTAGCCCTTATTACAGACGCAGGAACGCCGGGAATTTCAGATCCCGGAGAGGAGCTTGCAGCCATGTGCTATGAGGCGGGAATTGAGGTAACGTCTCTGCCAGGACCGGCAGCCTGTATTACTGCCTTGACACTTTCCGGTCTGCCCACAAGAAGGTTTGCTTTTGAGGCTTTTCTTCCCATGGATAAAAAGGAACGGAGAGAGATTCTGGAAGAGCTTGTAAATGAAACAAGAACCATGATTATTTATGAGGCTCCTCATAAGCTGGTAAAAACATTGAAGGATCTTCTGGAAACTCTGGGCAACAGAAGAATGACTCTGTGCAGAGAGCTGACTAAAAAACACGAAACTGCTTTTCATACAACCATAGAAGAGCTGATTGCCCGTTACGAGAACGAGAAGCCCTTGGGAGAGTGCGTTCTCGTAATAGAAGGCAGAAGCCGCCAGGAGCTGAAAGAGGAGGCTCAGGCCTCCTGGGAAGAAATCAGCATAGAAGAGCATATGGAAATATATGAGAGTAAGGGACTTTCCCGGAAGGAGGCCATGAAGCAGGTGGCAAAGGACAGGGGAGTTAGTAAGAGAGATGTGTATCAGTATTTGGTGAAGTAGAAAAATAGAAAGAACTAAAAAACAGAGAAAAGCTTTCTGAGGTTAGGAGAATATCTAACATACGGAAAGCTTTTTAGTGGGAAACTAGGACAGAAAAAATCCCTCGAAATTTTCGGGGGATTTTTTTCTGTCCTTGTTTATTATAGAGCCTTTATTGTCTGGAATTAAACTTCAGGAATTAGATTTCCGGAAAAAAGCTGATCCAGAACATTACACGCCGCACCTAAGATGGGGCTGTCTTCATCAAAAGCTGATTTGTATATTTTGATAGTTCTATTATATCGGAACAGGCTGATCTGATTAAGCTTTTTAGCAATGGAATCAAGCATAGTATCTGGTAAATATACTCCAGAATGTCCAAATATAATAGTGCTTATATCAACTATATTAATCAGATTGTTTAAGGCATAAGATAACTGTTCAGAAACTTCTTCAAGGACTGCCTGTGCTTTTTTATCTTGGGAACAATAATCAAGCGCGTCCTGGAAATCTGTAAAGGTGGTGCTGCAGGTAGCATTAATGTTTTGAATGATTTTAGGAACGCTTGCATAAAGTTCCAGACATCCATGGCTTCCGCATTTGCATTGTTCTCCATTTTTGTAGTCAATTGTCATATGACCTAGTTCACCACATGAGCCAGTAAGGTTATTTAATAATTGTTTATTAGCAACAATAGAAGAACCTACGCCGTTTGTCAGTCCAACATATATAAAATGATCTTTTATTTTTCCAAGACCAAAATACATTTCACATAGTGCAGCAGATTGCATATCATTTTTTACAAAAATGGGAACATTGACATAAGGCACTAATAAAGATTTGATCTCCATTTCCTGAATATCAAAAAAATCCGTGATATATGTAATATTTCCATTGATTGTATCAACTACACCTACGGTGGAGACACCAAGTCCTAAAAGTGGTCGAGACGAAAAATTTATAAGATATTCTGCTAAGGAAAGGATTTTGTCAGAAATACTTTTTTTTGTCTCTGTATAGGAAAAGACAACTTTTTTTTGGGTAATTATATTTAAAGAAAGATCTGTGATAATACCGTGTAAAGAAGTCTTCGATATGAATATCCCGGCAGTTACAGGAGAATTGGGAGAGGGATATAGTTGCTTAGGCGTTCTTCCTAAAGCTTTTTCTTCGTTTTTAGAGTCAACTTCACAGACAAAATTGTTTTTTATGAGATCAGAAGTAATATTCGTAAGAGTCATAGGTGTCAGGTGGGAGGCTTCTGTAAGTTCTTGTCTGGTAACTCCATTATTTGTACAGATTAATTGAATAATCAGAGCTCGATTGTGGTCTTTTACACTTTCCATATTTAATCCGGAATTTCTCATAATACCTCCTATTAGCTTTTTGTAATTACTTTTTATTATAGAGTATATTTTTCGTTTCGTAAATAGTAAAACTCGATAAAAATATTTTTAAAAATGAAATAATAAATAAAAAATAAACAATCATATATAGATAAAAATAGTTAAAAAATACATGTAAATGCATTAATAAAAAAGGTTTAAAAATATATTGACACAGAAAAGTGACTATGTTATATTCTAATTATTAAAAACGTTATAAAAATTAAAAAGATGATCGAAAGGAGGAAATTATGAAGGTATTAGCTGTGGGATGTCATCCGGATGATCTGGAAATTGCGTGTGGGGGAACATTAAGAAAATATGCGGATGAAGGAGCAGATGTGTACATGTGCCATGTTGCGAATGGAAATATGGGACATGTGGAAATTCAGCCAGGTCCTTTACGTGAAATAAGGACAAAAGAAGCGGAGGAATCAGGAAAGATTCTGGGAGCAAAAAAAGTATTTAATCTTGATGTGGGAGATGTAACAGTAGATAGATTTAATCTTGATGTTGTAGATGCGATGGCAGATGTGGTAAGGGAAGTCAGGCCAGACGTAATTATTACTCATAATGATGAGGATTACATGCAGGACCATGTTGAAACAAGCAGAATTGCTTTTAACGGAAGTTTTATTTCCAGTCTTGCGCATAAATCTGTGAAATATGCGGCATATGACAAATTTGTTCCAATCTATTTTATGGACACTCTGGCGGGAGTTAATTTTATTCCGACACATTATGTTGACATCACAAAACAGATTGACAGAAAGCTTGAAGCATTAAGTAAGCATGAATCACAGATTAAATGGATGATGGAGCATGATCACATTGATTTCTTGGATATGATTCGTACATGTTCGAGATTCAGGGGATATCAATGTGGGGTCACTTTTGCTGAGGGGTTCAGACCGTGTACGGTATATCCAAGAATGGCGACGAAAGCGTTACTGCCGTAATTCATATAATGTAGAATAGATGAGAGGGTGAACAGAAATGAAGATTGATTTTATGGGGACAGTAGAGGGATCATTATTAGAGGGATTTTATCCCGAAGGTTGGGATATGGAAAGAATAGATGAGTGTTGTAGCCATACTCCGGAAGAAATTACAGAAAGACAAGAATTTTGGAATAAAGATTTTCAGCCGGTTTCATGTGAGACAATAGAAGAATTTAATGTAAAACTTGGTCATGAAATTGCAATGGAAATTAAAACAACAAGGGAAGAAGGTAAAAAATTAATGCTGATTCTTCCAGTGGGACCAATGGGGATGTATCAGTGGGTAGTATATTTCCTGAAAAAATGGAATGTATCCTGTACCCATGTTACATGCTTTAATATGGATGAGTGGGCAGATAAAGATGGAAATACCTTAAGTTCAGATAATCCGGCATCTTTCCAGTATTCGATGGAACAGGCATTTTATAATCCACTTGGAGAATTAACCGTTCCTGTTGAACAGAGGAATTTTGCTACAAAAGAAAATCTTCCTACATATCCGGAAAAAATCAAGGCGTTGAAAAAAGAAGGAGCCCGGCTTGTGACAGTCTATGGAATTGGCCGTATGTGTCATATTGCTTTCTGGGAGCCTATGATGGGAGCAGAATTTAAGTCAGATGAAGAATGGATGAAGCAAACATATAAAGAAGGAATGAAACTTCATCCAATGACAATTGAGCAAAATGCAATAACAAGCTTTAAGAGTAGAATTCCACTGGTTCCATGTACAGCAAATACGATTGGGCCTGGGCTGTTTTTACAGTCAGATCGTATGATCGGAGGTGCTGATGGGGCACTGTCCAGAGGTATGCAGTGGCAGGGAATGTCTTTATGGATGACATTACGTTATGGTCCTGACAGACATATTACCTCTAGTTATGTACCGACAATTCCTGGAACTCTGTTTTTCCTTAAAGAATTGGCTGGTCCGTTGAATGCAGAATGTAATTAATATTGGGGGGAAAGAACAATGAATGAAAAGGTATCAGGACGGTTAAAAAATTTCACCCGAGATTACATGTCCCTTATAGCAGTGTTGCTGATTTTTGTGATTTTTTCCTTTACATCTCCATATTTTTTAAAGCTGAATAATGTTATGAACATTTTTCTGCAGACGGCAACAGTGGCAATTGTTGCGATAGGACAAGGAATGCTGATCATTACTGGTCAGGTGGATTTGTCTTTGGGATATCAGGTTTGTATCACAGGATGTATCTTTGCTTATATGATGAAATTCCAGGGATGGAATCCAATAGCAGCTATTTTGCTGGCATTGCTTGTCGGATGTGTAGCAGGAGCTGTAAATGGATTTCTTGTAGCTTACTGTAATATCCCGGCATTTATTGCTACATTGGGAATTCAATATGTCTGCAGGGGACTGGCAAAAATCATTACAAATGCAACACCTATTGGAAATTTGCCTAAATCTATATCAGTTCTTGGAAATGGATATGTTGGTTTTATACCTGTGCCAGTTTTGATAATGCTGATTTTATTTGCTGTTTTTGTATTCATTATGGCAAAAACAAAATTTGGACGGGATGTATATGCCATTGGAGGCGGCAGAGAAGCAGCGTTCTATGCAGGAATTAACACAAGGAAAGTTCAATTTTTCGTTTATGTTATATCAGGACTTCTTTGTGCGATTTCAGGAGTTGTTCTTACCAGCAGACTGAATTCGGCGGCAATTACAAATGGTAATTTATATGAGTTTGACGCTTATATAGGTGCATCTATTGGTGGGATTAGCTTAACAGGTGGAAAAGGCAAGCTGATTGGTGCATTATTTGGTTCGATTTTCCTGGTTACATTTTTTAATGGAATGACAATGATGAATGTAGATCCTTTCTGGCAGGATGTATTAAAGGGAGTTGTTTTAATTGGAGCCATCGGTCTTGATGCTTTCCGCAACCGAAAGACACATTAAGGGGGGAAGTGGATATGGCAAAAGATGATGTTATTTTTCAGTTAAATCATATTACGCAGGAATTTCCGGGAGTAAAAGCCTTAGATGATGTTTCTTTTTCTATTCGCAGAGGAAGAGTACATGCTCTGGTTGGTGAAAATGGTGCTGGAAAATCTACATTAATAAAAATATTAGCTGGAATAAATACACATTATAAAGGCGAGATTATTTATAATGGAAAGATTTTTCGAGTGAAAAATCCCAGTGAGTCTCAGAAAATGGGAATTAGCGTTGTTCATCAAGAACTGAAACTTGCAGAAACATTAACAGTTACAGAAAATATGTTTTTGGGGAATCTTCTTTACAAAAATGGTCTTGTTGACTGGAAGAAGATGAAAGAAAAAGCAAGGGAGATGTTAAAGAGTCTGCATGTGGAATTAGATGAGGATGCTGTGGTAGATACATTGTCTGTAGCACAGAAACAGATTGTTGAGATATGCAAGGCGATGAACCATAATTGTCAGGTTTTGATTATGGACGAACCATCTGCTGTTCTGACAGATAAAGAGTTGGATATTTTATTTGATGTTATTCAGAGATTGATAGATAATGGAGTGACTATTCTGTATATATCTCATAAATTTGATGAAATATTCAAGATTTGTCAGGATGCTACTGTTTTACGAGATGGAAAGCATATTCAAACGCTTCCGGTTGCAGATGTAACGAGACAGTCTCTGATCAATATGATGGTTGGACGTGAAATGGGCATGGAATATCCAAAGCAGGAAATAGAACTGGGAGAAGAAGTTCTGAAAGTGGAAAATCTAGGCCAGAAAGGCGTTTTTAGTAATGTTAATTTTACCTTGCATAGAGGAGAGATTTTAGGAATCTCCGGATTGGTAGGATCAGGAAGAACTGAAGTGGTGAAAGCTCTGCTTGGAATTGCCCGTATCACAGATGGAAAAATAATTTACAAAGGTGAAGAAATTGTCAATAAGAATTTAAAGGAGGCGATTACAAGAGGGTTCGGTCTTGTACCGGAAAGCAGAAAAGAACAGGGACTTGTGCAGATGTTTTCAGTAAAAGAAAATATTTGTATGGTCAGTCGTGAAAGGGTAATAGAAAGGGGTGTCATAAAGAATTCAAAGGTAAGTACTTATGCAAAAGAGTATGTGGAAAAATTAAATATTGCTACGCCGGGAATTGATACAGAAGTGCAGTATCTAAGTGGCGGTAACCAACAAAAAGTTGTAATTGCAAAGTGGTTAATGGAAGATTGTGATATTTTTATTCTCGATGAGCCTACAAGAGGTATTGACGTGGGTGCTAAGGCAGAAATTTACGGGCTTATGAATGAACTTATTAACAGAGGAAAAAGTGTAATTATGATTTCGTCTGAGCTTCCGGAAATTATAGGTATGTGTGATAATGTTCTTGTCATGCATGAAAGAAAAATGGTTGCATTTTTAAAACGAGAAGAGTTATCTCAGGAAAGGATTATGTCTTATTGTACTTGATGAAAAAGGAGGATTCCAAAATGAAGAAAAGAAATATTGCAATGATTTGTGCGGTAGCTATGGCAGCAGGGATTATGACTCCGGCCAGTGTGGCAATGGCAGAGGAAAAAGCAGACTTAGAGGGAAAAAGAATAGGTGTATGTCTGGTATACAAAGGTGATGAGTGGTGTTCTGCTGTTGCAGATGAATTTGAAAAACAGGCAAAAGAGTTAGGTGCAGATGTTAATATTCAGGATGGAAATCTGGATGCAGAAACTCAGATGAAACAGATTGAGAATTTTATTGCACAGGAGTATGATCTGATTGCAGTAGATCCTGCAAATGCAGATGGACTGGTTCCTGCTCTGGAAAAAGCAACAGAGGCAGGGATACCGATAGTATTCTTTGACAATAACGCAAACTATGAAGATATTGTTTCGTATGTAACCTGGGATAGCTATGAGACAGGTCAGATCATTGGAAGATATCTTCATGATAGAATTGAAGCTGAAATGGATGGCAAAGCAAATCTTGCAACACTTACTATGGCGACTCCTGTAAATATTCAGACAAGAATAGAAGGTGTAAAGGATGCACTGAAAGATCTGGATATTACATATGTTTCTGAACAGGAATATGAAGGAAACAGAGAAAAAGCTTCCAATATCATTACAAATATTAAAGAAGATATTGATTTTGTAGTGGCAGGACAGGATAATGGTGGTTTCGGAGCAATGTCAGCTTTACAGGCATTAGGAAATGATACTACAGAAGTATATTCCATGGGTGGATATGGAGATGAAGCATTTGATACAATTGCAGCTGATGACACAAACTATAAAGGTACGGTTGTAGTATCTCCAAACGAATTAGTAGCATCTACATATAAGGTTATTTCAGATTATTTTAATGGTAGCGAGGTAGAGCCTATCGTGAATATTAATCTTGGACTTTGTACAAAAGAAAATGTAGCAGACTATCAGAAGTAAAAGTGATTTTTAGATGGTGTCCTGAAGATTCGATGCTTCAGGGCGCCATTTTTGAAAGGAGTATTTTATGGTAAAATGGGGAATTATAGCATCTGGTGGAATTGCAAGAAGACGTACATTACCTGCAATGAAATATGTAGAAAACGCAAGAATTATTGCTATAATGGATAAGGACAAGAATGTATTAAAAGAAATTTCAGAGGAATATGATATTCCATATGTTTATGATGATGAGGATGAACTTCTTTCTAATCCAGAAGTCGATGCGGTATATGTAGCAAGTCCGGTTTGCTTTCATAAAGAACAGGCATTAAAAGTGCTGCGGGCAGGAAAACACTTGCTGTTAGAGAAGCCTCTGGGATTGGATCGAAACGACTGTGAGGAATTGGTAGAGGAAGCTGCAAGGACAGATTGCAAGGCTGGAACTGCGATGGTAATGCGTCATCATCCGGCTCATAGAATGATGAAAGAACTTATTTCTGATAATAAACTTGGAGAGATTGTAAGCTGCAGAGCTCAGTTGAACTGTTGGTTTCCAGATATGGAAGGAAACTGGAGGCAAAGCAGAAAAATAGCGGGCGGCGGCGCACTTGTGGATATGGGGACACATTGTATTGACCTTCTGAGGTATTTATTAGAAGATGATGTAGAATGGGTATTTGGAGATGTTTCAACAAAAACTTTTGAATATGAAGTTGATGATTCAGCAGATTGTCTTCTTCATATGAAAAAGGGAGCAACATGTTTTGTTGATGTTCATTTTAATGTTCCTGATGAAGCGGCAAAAGGGATGCTTGAAATATATGGCACGAAAGGAAGTATTATTGCGCAGGGAACGATAGGGCAGGATGGTAAAGGTCGGATCTATCTGAATTTCTCAGATAAAGATAATGGATATCAAAGTCAGCAGATACGTAAAAATAATGGATTTGGAAATGAAATGACATATGAGTGGGAGGATATATATGCTGCTCAGATCAGGGGATTTTCTGAATCCGTTTCTAAAGAAAAAAGTGTAAGTACAAGTATTAATGATGCTTTTGAAAATGTGAAGATCACAGATGCGCTTTATATGTCTGCAAAAGAAAAACGTGCTGTATATCTGAATGAATAATATATCAATAGGTGAAAAGTATGGAAAATAAATTGTATGAAAAATGTCTGGAACAGGAATCAAAACTGCAATTTAGAACAGTTACGCAGGAAGAAATGCTAAGATTGGGTTTGACAATAGTAGAGAATAACAAAAATTTTGAGGGACCGTTGGCGGTTTTGATTAAAGTTAATGAAAAAGAAGTCTTTTCGTATTATCCTGATGGAACAGGGGAATTTCATAAAAAATGGTTAAATAGAAAAGCTAATATGGTTCATATGAGAGAAATGAGTACATTGCGTGCTTTTTTTGAACTTGAAAAAGCCCAGGAAGATTTGCAGAAAGACTGGCTTTTGAATCCGGATGAGTATGCGGCTTGTGGAGGCGGTTTTCCTATTCGGCTAGAAAACGGATGTGTGATAGGCTCTGTTTGTGTATCAGGTCTTCCTCATTTGTCTGACCATAGAGCTGTAGTAGAGGGAATTGAATTATATTTAGGAAAACAAAAAGCTAAATGCTAAACAGATGAAATGTTGTGAAAAAATATAATTGAACAGAAAGTTTTGTCGAAAATTAGTGCGTTTTACACAATAGTCATCTTGTAAAGATACGATGGAATTGATATAATGTGTTTAATGTGAACATACTATTTATTTTATTGTTCGATGATCAGAAAGAGATAAAGAGCTGCACTATATTTTGTGGACGAATTTATCAATGGAATCTGAAAGGGGCATAAATTATGGAGTGGAAGCAGAATTTTAAGGGTCTGCAGCATATTGGCATACCAACAAACGATATGGACAGGACAGTGGAGTTTTATCATAAAATCGGATTTGAAACTGCCCATGAAACAAAAGACGGTGATGTCAGAGTTGTTTTTTTGAAATACGGAAATCTGGTTCTGGAAACATATGAGAATGGTCAGGCTGCGCTTAGGGATGGCGCTGTGGATCATATTGCATTTGATGTGGAAGAGATTGAGGAAGCATATAAGTTTATTACAGGGCTTGGAATAAAAATCCTTACAGAAATTACATTTCTTCCCTTCTGGCAGAATGGTGTGAAGTTTTTTATTGCAGAGGGACCGAATCTGGAGAGATTGGAATTTGCACAGTATTTATAATCTAAGAGGTATAAACTGCTGCTGTTAGTGGGGGACAGCAGAGGTAAGAAAGCGTGAGGTGGCAGCATGAAGAAAAAAGTGATTTCAGCAGGGCATATCTGTCTGGATATTACACCTGTATTTCCAGATATAACAGTGAAAAAAGCCAGTGATCTTCTGGCGCCTGGAAAGCTGATCAATATGGAGGCAGCAGATGTACATACGGGAGGATCTGTATCGAATACAGGGCTTGCTATGAAAATTCTTGGCGCAGATGTGTCTCTGGCAGGCAAGGTAGGGGATGATGCCTTCGGGGGCATGATAAAGGCGGCTTTGGAAAAGTATGACGCTTCGGAGGGATTGATTATTGGAGAGGGAGAATCCACATCCTATTCGGTGATTCTGGCAATACCTGGTATAGACAGGATTTTCCTGCATCATAACGGTGCGAATAATACATTCCGCGCAGAAGATATTCAGGAGGAAATGCTGGAAGATAAGGCTCTTTTTCATTTTGGGTATCCGCCTCTGATGAAAAATATGTACAATAACGATGGGGAAGAACTGTTGAAACTGTTCCAAAAGGTAAAAAAATCAGGAACCGCAACTTCTCTTGATCTTGCTGCTGTAGATCCTGCTTCGGATGCAGGGAAGGCAGATTGGGAATCCATTCTCAAAAAAATGATTCCTCTTGTTGATTTCTTTGTTCCAAGCGTGGAAGAACTGTGTTTTATGTTAGATCGGGATAGATTTGAGGAATGGCAGGAAAGAGCTGCGGGAAGAGACATTACAGAGGTCCTTGACGTAGAAAAAGATATCAGGCCTCTGGCTGACCGTTGTATGGAGCTGGGAGCAAAGGTTCTTCTTTTGAAGTGCGGCGCTCCGGGACTATATTACCAGACTGCGGACAAGGAGACGCTGTCTGGAATAGGAGAGAGGACAGAATTGGATCTGGAAGATTGGGCTTGCCGACGCGGTTTTGAAAAAAGCTATATTCCTGACTGCATACGGTCTGGAACTGGAGCGGGAGACACAACTATAGCAGCCTTTCTGACAGCTATGCTTGACGGTTATTCCTTTGAGGAATGCATTCATCTGGCAGCGGCTACAGGGGCTTCCTGCGTGGAGGCATACGATGCTCTCAGCGGACTGAAGAGTTTTGAAGAGCTGAAACAAAAGATTGATTCCGGTTGGAAAAAACGTGACTGAATAAGGAGAAAAATACTATGCTTGTAAACATGAATCAGGTGCTTCTTCCTGCAAAAAGAGGAAAATATGCTGTTGGATTATTTAATGCGGTAAATCTTGAACTGGCCCGTGGAATCATTGCTGCGGCAGAGGCGTCCCGTTCCCCGGTGATCATGGGAACAGCAGAGGTGCTTCTTCCTTACGGCCCGTTGGAGGAGGTTTCCTATTATCTTATTCCTATGGCAAAAAAAGCCAGTGTGCCGGTGGTGATCCATCTTGACCATGGACTGAATAAAGAAACCTGTATTAAGGCCCTGGAGCTTGGCTTTTCTTCCATTATGTATGACTGCTCTACAGATTCCTATGAGGAAAACGTAAAAAAAGTAAAAGAAATGGCAGATATCGCTCATTCTTATGGCGCAACAATCGAAGGAGAGCTGGGACATGTAGGCGATAACGAGGGATCTGCAGAAGGAAGCTCCCATATGGCAAATCCGGCAGATTTTTATACAGATCCGGCTATGGCAAAAGATTTCGTGGAAAAAACAGGCGTAGACGCTTTGGCGATTGCTGTTGGAACAGCTCACGGAGCATATAAACTTCCTCCAAAACTTGATTTTGAAAGAATCCGTACTATAGCGAATACCATTGATGTGCCTCTGGTACTTCATGGAGGCTCTGGCCTTACAGACAATGATTTCCGCAGAGCAATCCAGGAAGGAATCAGCAAGATCAATATTTTTACAGATATCAATGTGGCTGCTGTTGAAGCAGAATTTCGTAAATTTGAATATATGAGCAAGGGAATTATTGATCTTATTCCAGCGGCAGTGGAAGCAGTAAAGCAGGAAACACTGAAAAAAATGGAGCTGTTTTCCAGTACAGGAAAGGCGGGAGATCTGCAGCAGAGCGCTTCTGGATTGGGAAATATTGATGTAAGTCAGGTTGTAGAACTGGTTCTTGCAGAAATGAAAAAAACAGGAAAATTCTAAAAAATAAAAGAAAAAGCTTTCTGGCGTCAGGGGAATATCTGACAGACAGGAAGCTTTTTTTCTGTATTTTAGCGGAAATTTAATGGAAAGCACCCCCATTTTGTGTTATAATAAATTAGTATTACTATGTCTATTTATCAGTGGGTGCAGGATTTCTGTATGCCTGTTGATGCCATAAATATAGAATGACAGGAGGACGCAAATGGGCGGAGAGAATACAGAGTACGGAGCGGATCAGATTCAGATTCTGGAAGGACTGGAAGCTGTAAGAAAAAGACCGGGAATGTACATTGGAAGTACGTCAAGCAGGGGCCTGCATCATCTTGTATATGAAATCGTGGATAATGCGGTGGATGAAGCGCTGGCAGGATTTTGTACGGAAATTCAGGTGACGATCAATCCTGATAATTCAATTACAGTTGTAGATAACGGAAGAGGTATTCCGGTAGGAATCAACCATAAAGCGGGAATTCCTGCAGTTGAGGTGGTATTTACTATCCTTCATGCAGGCGGTAAATTCGGCGGCGGAGGATATAAGGTATCAGGAGGACTTCACGGAGTTGGAGCATCTGTTGTAAACGCGCTTTCTGAATGGCTTGAGGTTTCTATTTTTAAAGAGGGAAAAGAATACAAACAGAGATATGAAAGAGGACACACCATGTATCCTCTGAAAGTTGTGGGAGACTGCTCTCCTGAATATACAGGAACAACCGTAACCTTTTTACCTGATAAAGAAATTTTTGAAGAAACTGTTTATGATTACGATATTCTCAAGCAGCGCCTTCGTGAGATGGCTTTTCTTACAAAAGGGCTGAAGATCGTTCTCAGAGACGACAGAGAAGAGTCAAAAAAAGAAAAATCTTTCCACTATGAGGGAGGAATTCAGGAGTTTGTTACTTATCTGAACAGAAGCAAGGAAGCTCTTTATCCTGAGGTTGTATATTGTGAAGGTGAGAAAGACGGCGTTGTGGTAGAGGTTGCCATGCAGCACAATGATTCCTATACAGAAAATACCTATGGTTTCGTAAATAATATCAATACTCCGGAGGGCGGAACTCATATCGTGGGCTTCCGTAATGCTCTGACAAAGACATTTAACGATTATGCCCGGAAAAACAAGCTTCTGAAAGACAGCGAGCCAAACTTAAGCGGTGATGATATCCGTGAGGGTCTGACTGCTATTGTCAGTGTAAAAATCGAGGAGCCTCAGTTTGAGGGACAGACGAAACAGAAGCTAGGCAACAGTGAGGCCAGAGGCGCTGTTGATTCTATTGTCAGCAGACAGCTGGAGATTTTTCTGGAGCAGAATCCAACTGTGGCAAAAGCGACAGTGGAAAAGTCTGTTCTTGCTCAGAGAGCCCGTGAGGCAGCCAGAAAAGCCAGAGATCTTACCAGAAGAAAATCAGCCCTTGACGGTATGGCGCTTCCCGGCAAGCTGGCAGACTGTTCAGATAAGGATCCGAAAAACTGTGAGATCTATATTGTAGAGGGAGATTCTGCGGGTGGTTCTGCAAAAACAGCCAGAAACCGTGCAACACAGGCAATCCTTCCCCTCAGAGGAAAAATTCTCAATGTTGAAAAAGCCCGCTTAGATAAAATTTACGGAAATAAAGAGATCAAGGCTATGATCACAGCTTTTGGAACAGGAATCCACGAAGATTTTGATATCAGTAAGCTTCGTTATCACAAGATCATCATCATGACAGATGCCGATGTAGATGGCGCGCATATTGCAACACTTCTTCTTACGTTCCTGTATCGTTTTATGCCTGAGCTTATTAAACAGGGATATGTTTATCTGGCGCAGCCGCCTCTTTATAAAATCGAAAAAAATAAAAAGGTATGGTATGCCTATGATGATGCGGAGCTGAACCGTATTCTGGAGGAAATAGGCCGCGACAATAATAATAAGATCCAGCGTTACAAAGGTCTTGGTGAAATGGATGCGGACCAGCTTTGGGAGACAACTATGGATCCTGAAAAGAGAATCCTTCTGAGAGTGACAATGGATGAATCCGCAACCTCAGAGATTGACCTTACTTTTACAACTCTGATGGGAGATAAGGTAGAGCCAAGACGTGAATTTATCGAAGAGAACGCAAGATTTGTAGAAAATCTGGATATCTAGGAGAATAAAAAATGGAAGACAATATTTTTGATAAAGTGCATGAGGTGGATCTGCAGAAGACCATGGAAAAATCTTATATAGATTATGCCATGAGTGTAATCGCCTCACGAGCGCTGCCGGATGTCCGGGACGGACTGAAACCGGTACAGAGACGAGTTCTGTATTCAATGATAGAGCTGAACAACGGTCCTGACAAGCCGCACCGTAAATGTGCGCGTATTGTCGGTGATACCATGGGTAAATATCACCCTCATGGAGACAGCTCTATTTACGGCGCTCTGGTAAATATGGCGCAGGACTGGTCAACCAGATATCCTCTGGTTGACGGACATGGAAACTTTGGTTCTGTGGATGGCGACGGCGCGGCTGCCATGCGATACACCGAGGCACGTCTCAGCAAGATTTCCATGGAAATGCTGGCAGATATCAACAAAAATACAGTTGATTTCCAGCCTAACTTTGATGAAACAGAAAGGGAGCCGGTAGTGCTTCCGTCCCGCTATCCAAATCTTCTTGTAAACGGTACCTCGGGAATTGCCGTAGGTATGGCAACGAATATTCCTCCCCATAATCTCAGGGAGGTTATTCAGGCTGTGGTAAAGATCATTGATAATATCATTGAGGAGCAGCGTGATACAAGTATTGAGGAGATTCTTGAAATTGTAAAAGGACCGGATTTTCCTACTGGAGCAACGATTCTCGGAACAAGAGGAATTGAGGAGGCTTATCGTACAGGCCGCGGCAAAATCCGTGTCCGCGCAGTGACAAACATTGAAACTCTTCCTAATGGAAAGTCCCGCATTATTGTTACAGAACTTCCGTATCTGGTAAATAAGGCCCGCCTGATAGAAAAGATCGCAGAGCTTGTCCGTGACAAAAAAATCGACGGAATTACAGACCTGAACGATCATTCCAGCCGTGAAGGAATGCGTATCTGTATAGATCTGCGCAAAGATGCCAATGCAAATGTAGTTCTGAATCAGCTGTATAAGCATACACAGCTTCAGGATACCTTTGGAGTGATCATGCTCTGCCTTGTTTCAACCAATGGAAGTCTTGAGCCAAAGGTTCTCAATCTCCACGATATGCTGAAATACTATCTGGCTCATCAGGAGGATGTTGTAACAAGAAGAACTCAGTACGACCTGAATAAGGCGCAGGAAAGAGCTCATATTTTAGAGGGACTTCTGAAAGCCCTTGATAATATTGATGAAGTGATCCGTATCATTCGTGGTTCCAGAAGCGTTCAGATTGCCAGACAGGAGCTGATGGATCGTTTTGAGCTGACAGACGTACAGGCTCAGGCCATTGTTGATATGCGTCTTCGTGCGCTTACCGGTCTGGAAAGAGAGAAACTGGAAACAGAATACGCAGAATTAATGGAAAAAATCCGCAAATTAAAGGCAATTCTTGAAGACAGAAATCTTCTTCTTCGCGTGATCCGTGAGGAAATGCTGGAGATTTCCGATAAATATGGTGATGACAGAAGAACCTCTATTGGTTTTGATGCCTTTGATATTTCCATGGAGGACATGATTCCCCGGGAAAATACTGTGATCACTATGACAAAACTGGGTTATATCAAGCGTATGACAGTGGATAATTTCCGCAGCCAGAACAGAGGCGGCAAGGGAATTAAGGGCATGCAGACTCTTGATGATGACTATATTGAAGAACTGATGATGACAACCACTCATCATTATGTGATGTTTTTTACCAATACAGGACGTGTTTACCGTCTGAAGGCCTATGAAATTCCGGAGGCCAGCAGAACTGCCAGGGGCACGGCAATCATCAATCTCCTTCAGCTTATGCCGGGAGAGCGGATTACTGCGGTTATTCCTATCAACAAGTTTGAAGAGGATCAGTATCTGATGATGGCTACCCGTAAGGGTCTGGTGAAGAAAACTCCGATCCGGGATTATGCAAATGTACGTAAAATTGGCCTTGCGGCAATTTCACTGCGTGATGATGACGAGCTGATTGAAGTAAAGGTAACAAACAATAAAAAAGATATTATCCTTGTTACCAAGGACGGTCAGTGCATTCGCTTTAAAGAAACAGATGTGAGAACAACAGGCCGTGTTTCCATGGGTGTAAGAGGAATCAATCTTATGGATGGCGATGAGGTTGTTGGTATGCAGCTGAATTCTCAGGGATATTATCTGCTGGTTGTATCTGAGAACGGTATGGGCAAACGTACCTCCATCAGTGAATTCACCTGCCAGAACAGAGGCGGCAAGGGTGTAAAATGCTATAAGATCACTGAAAAAACAGGAAATGTGATCGGAGCAAAAGCTGTTAATGAAGAAAACGAGATTATGATGATCACAACAGAGGGTATTATTATCCGTCTGCAGTGTTCTGATATTTCTATTCTTGGAAGAATCACATCAGGAGTAAAACTGATTAATCTTTCTGACGGTGTGACAGTGGCAAGCTTTGCAAAAGTCAGAGAAAAGGAAGAAGAAAAAGTTCTGGATAAAGCAGACGGCGGACAGTCAGAAGCAGTTGAAACAGAAAACCAGGAGACAGGTACAGAGGAATAAAGAGGTAAAGAGCAGTTATGGTACAACAGGTAAAGTCTTCTAACAACAAAAAACGCAGACCTGCAGGCAAAAATTCCAGAAAAAGGAAATCCTCAGCTTCTTCCAGAAGAAAGAAAACGAATATCAATATAAAAATGATTGCAGGGGCCGCAGTACTGGCGGTCCTGGTGATCGTTCTTGTTTTTGCGGTAAAAAGCTGCGGGGTCAGCAATAAGACGCCTGAGAAGGTGGTAAAAACTCTGGTCAAATCCTATGTGGACGGAGATGAACGGAAGATTAAAAAATGCTATGGAGTAAAAAAAGCAGATAAAAATCTTGAAAAAGAAATCTCTGCCACAATTAAATACTTTGAAGTACATAAGCCAAAAAAAGCAGAAATAAATGCCTGTGATACAATTTACAAAAATGGCAAGAATGCTTATGTCTATATCACATACAGTCTGATTCTGGAGGATGGACAGTCCTATCCCTGTATCAGTACTTATATGACCCAGCAGAATGAAAAGGGAAAGTACAGCATTCTTACACCTTCTGATATTACAGACGATATGAAAAAAGAAGCGGCTGCCAGATATGCGTCATTTATGGAAACAGATCCTTATAAGGAATATGTGACAGCATATGATACTTTTTCAAAAAAGAATCCGGGATATGAGGAAAAACTGGCTACAAAACTGAATTAATATTTCTGTAGTGGAGGAAAGCTGTTGAAATGAAAAGAATTATAATGATGGTGCTGCGCAATCTGCCGTTTATTCCAATGGCATGGTTTAAGCTGTGCTGGTATGCGTCTCATGTAGACAATTATACAGAAGGGGAACGGTATGCCCTTCTTAAAATGATTGACAGACGTGCGAATAAAGGCGGAAATATTACCATTGATGCCCATGGCGTGGAGAATATTCCTGAGGAAAGCGGGTTTATTTTTTATCCCAATCATCAGGGCATGTATGATGTTCTTGCAATCATGGCGCCGTGTCCGGTTCCCTTTTCTGTGGTTGCAAAAAAAGAAGTAGGGGAAGTTCCGTTTTTAAAGCAGGTATTTGCCTGTATGAAAGCCTTTTTGATCGACAGAGAGGATATCAGACAGTCCATGCAGGTCATTATCAATGTGACCAGAGAAGTAAAAAATGGCCGTAATTATCTGATCTTTCCGGAAGGAACAAGGAGTAAGCAGGGAAATCATCCCCAGGAGTTTAAGGGAGGAAGCTTTAAGGCAGCAATTAAGGCGAAGTGTCCCATTATTCCTGTTGCCCTGATTGATTCTTATAAATCCTTTGATACGGGATCGGCAGCGCCCGTCACAGTACAGGTGCATTTTCTGAAACCGATGGAATATGAAGAATATAAGGATATGAAATCAACAGAAATTGCAGCAGAAGTAAAGCGAAGAATAGAAGAAACAATAAAAGCAAACGGCGGATGGGACTGAAATGATGGCTGGAGTAGTATGAAAATGAAAAAAACAAAAAATATAGAGAGATTTAAGTTTTATGGCGGGTATACAGTCTTATTTACGATTTGTATGATATGTACGTCATTATATTTTATTTATAATAAATCAACATTTATATGGTCAGTTGATGGAATAAGCCAGCACTATAATGCGCTGGCTTATTATGGTGAATATTTACGGGATATTTTATGGAATTTATTTGAAAAGCATAGTATTATCATTCCCACTTACGATTTTTCTATTGGATATGGAGCTGATGTTTTAAATACATTACATTATTATGTTATTGGAGACCCGCTGAATCTTTTGGCTGTATTTGTGCCTAAAGAGCATACGGAAATCTTATTTCATGTTCTTGTAATTCTTAGAATCTATCTTGCCGGAATTACTTTTTCTGTCTTTGCCAGAAGCCGTGGAAACAGATCATCTGCGGTTCTGGCTGGAGTGCCGATTTATCTTTTTTCGGAATACGTGCTGTATTTTTTCTGCAAACATCCATTTTTTTTAAATCCATTGATATATTTTCCGTTGATTCTTTTAGGCGTAGACAGGATTTATCGTAAAAAAGGACCGGGGATATATATTGTTGCCCTGATTATTAGTGCGTGCAGCAATTTCTATTTCTTTTATATGCTGGGAATTTTGACAGTAATCTATGCGGTTTTTCAATATTTTGGTTTTTATCATTCCATTCAATGGAAAACAGTGTTTCGACTTTTGTTGAAATTTGGACTGTATACGATTTTGGCTATATGTGCAGCCGGGGTTTTTCTATTGCCTTCTCTGGGGCTTCTGTTCCAGACAGGAAGGATGTCTAATGAAACTACAGTACCTTTGTTATATGGGATTAAATATTATGCACGCTTTTTTTCCGGATTTATCAGTATGGACAGTCCGGGACACCAGACTTTTCTTGGGTATACGGTTATTGCTTTTCCGGCTGTGATTCTGTTGTTTGCAACTAAAGGGGAAAAGCTTTTAAAAACAGGATTTGTTTTACTTACAGGATTTTTGTGTATTCCTTTTATAGCTCATGTATTTAATGGTATGTCTTATGTGACAAACAGATGGGCATTTGGATATACGATGCTTGTGGCGTACATAGTAGTAAAGATGTATCCGGTATTCCTAAAGCTTTGCATCAGACAAAAAATAATTTTGATTGTGTTTACGGTACTTGAGCTTCTGGCATGTATGGCAGGAATAGCGGGAAAATATCTGGTAGGCGAAGAAACTAAGCTTAAGGTTATGACAATTCTTTTGTTTTTGCTGATACTGTTTGTGGCTGTGCTTTGTATGAGTAAGAAGCAAAAAAATCCAGGTAAAATTTTTTTTACTTTTGTTATGTGCATGAATGTTGGGTGTGTTCTCATTAATGCGCTTGATGTCAGGACGAGAGAAGCTGATGCAAATAGATTTATCCAACAGGGGAGTGCGCAAAGACAATTGGAAAATATTCCTTCTGCAGAACTGGGGGAATTTTCAGAGGAAAAAAATTCCTGGCGTTATGATGAGGAAGAAACTGGAGAAATAAAAAACTCCACATTACAGACAGGACTGTATGGGACATCTTTTTATTTCAGCATGGCGAATCCATATGTGGCAGAATATCAAAGTTCATTATACTGGAATAATACCCAGGAGCAAAGTTATCGTGGGGCAGATAAAAGAAGTGCGTTGGAGATTCTGGGAGGAGTAAAATATTTTGTCACTCCAAAAGAAAGGAAGGGACCTGGTGCTTATCAGGAAAAGAAAAATTATGTAGCAGGCGAAAAAGAATTTACTATATGGGAAAGTGGAAAGAAACTACCGTTTGTATTTGCATACGATAAATATATTGGCAGAGATGAATTTGAACAGTTAAATATAGAACAAAAGCAGCAGGCCCTGATGGAAGCGGTAGTATTGGAGCGGGATAAAGATATTGGTGATTGGGATAAAGAGTATATTGTTTCAAATGATGCGAAAGAACCGGAAACAATATGGACTTCCAGAGGAAAAATCAAATTAGAAGAAAACATGATCCAAGTACAGGAACGAGGGGCAACGCTGAACATTCAGACAGATATTCAGTACGAGGGTGAAGTATATTTAATTTTTGAGGGGCTTGAGTATGAGGACGGAGCTTCCAGTGGTATTTCCAGAACGAAATCCAAAATTACAATTAATATTACTCAGAACAAAATAAAAAAGAAAATAGTTTTTAATAATGCAAACGAATTCGCGGAAAATAATGGAAAAAATAATTTTCTGTGTAATTTAGAGATGAATGAGCCTGGAAAAAAAGAAATAGAGATAAAGTTTCCGTATACCGGAACCTATCGCTTTAAAAATATCAGAGTTGTTGTTCAGCCTGTGGAGAAAATAATAAAAAATGCAGAGAACTTAGAGAAGGGTGTTGATGGATGGGTCTGTGCAGATGGGAATGAGGTAAAAGCTTCTCTGGAGTTAGAAGAGCCGCGTCTGGTATGTCTGGCTGTACCTTTTGACAAAGGCTGGACTGCTGTTGTAGATGGAAAAAAGGCTGAACTTATGCAGGCCAATATAATGTATATGGCATTGCCGTTAGAAGAGGGAAAACATGAGATAGAACTTCATTATTCCAATCCGTTTATTTGCACAGGTGCAATCATTTCTGTCATTGGTATACTGGGGGCAGTGATATGTATAACAGGAAATTATGTAAAGAGACGAAGAAAATAGTTTCTGAAAACAGATGAAGTGTAAAGCTGTTGCCTTGTTGAAAATACAAATGAAAAAAGGTGACATTTCTCCTGCAAGAGGGGGGATGTCACCTTTTTGGACATCAGAAGAACTTAGATGTATGAACAGTTTTGGGAGCTTCGGCATTGTTTTGGTCTTGTAAATGTTTACATTTGTTTTTTCAGCTTTCGGAAATCTCTGAGAGCATTCCAGCCGATTTTTATAATTTTTTTTATGTTAATAGAATTTACGCCTCCCTGTCTGGGTTTAAAAGAAATTTCCCGGAAGCATAATTTTTCATGATAGTAGGCAAAATATGTAGTCATCATAATGTTGGGGAGATTATAATTTTTGGGAAGCTTTTTTATATATTTCTTAACCAGTCCGGATTTCATAAGCCGAAAGGGGGCGTTTGCATCAGGGACTTTTACTCCAAAAATAATCCGAAGCAGTAAACAGACAGTGTTTTCCACAAATTTACGGGCTTTTCCATCGCCCCTGATTGTTCGTTTGCCGATTACTGCATCGTAATCTTTTCTCAGATTCCAGAATTCTTCAAATTCACCGGGGTCCGTCTGCCCATCCGCGTCAGTCTGAAAAACATAGTCAGCGCCCATTTCCACAGCATAGTTATATCCGTAAAGAACCGAAGAACCGTGTCCTCCGTTTTTCTTTGTCAGAGGTTTCAGAAGGGGCATGGATTCTGAAAGTCTGCACAGAATCTTCCAGGTGTCGTCAGTGCTTCCGTCGTTGACAACAACCATTTTTGAGGCTCCGCCGCCGTTGTGTTTTTCAATAATGGGATACCATTGCTGAATGGTTTTTTGAATGTTGGCCTCTTCGTTGTAGGCGGGAATTACAATATATAATTTATCCATAAATAGATGTCTCCTTTGATAGTTTTAGGTATGGTTCTGTAAATGAGAAAATTTGAAAAAGTATACAAAATTCTCACGGATCTGTCTTTATAAGATTCACATATAGAGCTTAAATTTCTTTTATGTTCGTATATCATGGATCCTATTGTGCAGAATTCGATGCTTGTTCATTTATAGCAAAGTTCTGTTTTATATACATTTGAATATGATTTTGTTCATATATCATTTGGTAATGATCTGACAGATATTGAAGAATTTCCCGGTTTTTTATTCCGTAGGGGAAAATCTGCTTTTTTTCAGCATTCTGGTAAGAAAGAATGATGATATCGTTTTTGCCGCTCAGTATAGATTGCACCTGTGCGTTGACTGCGTCCGGAAAGGTCTGGTAGCTGATAGCAGGGATGTAAAAAAACTTATCTTCCGGAATTACATTAAATTTATTATAAAACATAGATTTGTTATTAACTGTAAGTACTGTTTTTCTGTCAGAATAATATTTATGATAAATGTCTGCCATGTTGTCTGCAGTCTGCGAAATCTTTGGTATGTTTGTCAGAGAAAAAAGCTTTACAGGCATCTGGAGGTTGACACAGCCTGTAAAAGTAAAAAGTCCTGCGATGAGAAGCTTCCTGTGACAAAACAGTTTCTCTGAAAATAAAGCGGCCTTTTCCGTTAAAAATAAGACGGCGGGCAGAAAAAAAGGAATCAGATATTCATAGTAATGCCCGTAGTTTCTGCCGGACAGAGAAACAGAAAATACAGAGAGCAGCAGGGATACAGCATACATTGCCCGGAAGCTTCGTGAAAACTGTGCGGATCTTATTACAATGATCAGAGAGATAAGACATCCAAGAAGCATACAGAAACCTCTGATATTTGTAAAAAGCTGAAAAAAATTTTCGACAGAAGAACCGTTTGAGGAATACTGCAGATTAAAAAACAAAGACTGCTGTATCATTGGCTTCAGACTGTGGGTATTCAGGCAATAAATAATGACTGGCAGAATTCCTGTACATACTCCGAGACTTCCGGAAACTGCATTCAGAAGAATGGATTTATACTTTTTATAAAAAATCAGTCTTAGAAGGAGGACAATGGCAATTCCTCCCCACATTGCAGCCATATTAAGCCGAAGACTCAGAGCAATTCCGGCACATATTCCATGAAAAAACATGAAAAGCGGAGGATGATCAATAATCTTTCTTTTATAATATTTGATAATAAGAAAAACAGACAGAAACTGAAAAGTCAGTCCATAGGTCTCAACGAAATTCCCTCCCTGGTAGGTGAAAAAATTAAGTATAAGTAAAAGCATGAGGCCCACAGAAAGGCTTTTGCATATTTCGGAAACCCGGTTTCCTGAAATTAAGTCTGTAATTTTAAATAAAAGAATTACATTGATGATCATAAATGCGCATTCAATAATAAAAAGCCCAATCGTTGTTTTGGAACTGAGACAGGCTCCGAGATAATTAAAGAAATAGACATACCATCCTTTGTGATCAAAGAGATCACGATATGGGACTTTACCTGACAGCATACTGCGCCCTATTGTAAAAAAGACGGAGCTGTCTGTGCCCATGCTGTTGACAACAGGAGAAGAGCCTGCGCTGAAAAGCATAATACATATGGTATAAAGTGCTCCAAGCAGGTAACGAGAGGAACGTCTGAAAATCAAAGTTCTTTTTAGGAAAATGGAATCAGTTGCATAAGAGCTTTTCATGGGAAACCTCCGAATAAATAATATAGCAGAAACAAAATATAACAGGAAAACGTGGGTGTGGAAGCAGTAAATAAGGTTTCTGCATGGATATATTTTATCACAGGAAAGGAGAAAAGTAGAGAGGTAAGTATGGTAATCATGGAAAAAGAATAGAAAAGTAAAGTGTGGAATAGGATCTCTGAACAAAATAATACAAAATAATTTGAATTTTTTATAAAAAACAGGTTGACAATATGAAATACCTTCTGTATAATTAACAATGCATTTCAGATATAAATGCCTTCAAATTGCATAAGAAATTATGAGTTCGGAGTCTGGAGAAGTACTCAAGAGGCCGAAGAGGTGCCCCTGCTAAGGGTATAGGTCGCTAACGCGGCGCGAGGGTTCAAATCCCTCCTTCTCCGTTTTTATTTTTTGGAAAACAAAAAATAAATAAAAAAAGATGTTGACAAACACTTGAAACTATGATAAAGTAAACAAGCTGTCAACAAACAGTAAATCGGTTGAAAAAAGATTTGAAAAAACTTAAAAAGTTCTTGACAAATCAAAAACAACATGATAAAATAAACAAGCTGTCGCAAGACAGACAACCTTGATAACTAAACAGTGAAACACATACGATTCTCGAAAATTCTTTACATTTTTAAGAACGGTTTGAAAAACCAAAAACAGTAAAACGAGAGATAGCTAGTTGTTATCTTGAGTGAATCAAACATTTAATCAGAGAGTTTGATCCTGGCTCAGGATGAACGCTGGCGGCGTGCTTAACACATGCA
>OLQH01000116.1_pt1 | contig 94755 bp, 84 predicted proteins | sample 1672671 | NCBI WGS metagenome assembly OLQH01 (sample SAMEA3136712, study PRJEB25190) | human gut metagenome | reverse complement strand
TAATCGATAAGACTGAACGCAGTATTGATGACATATTAAAGGATGTTGCAAATAGCAGATATATGACAGCCGGGAATGTAGTAGCAATAACAACTGTAAAGAAAATAGCAAAAATTGATTCTAACATTATAAAGAAGGTTAGAAAATATAAATGGAATATAAAATTATGTGCTCGTTTTTATAATCCGATGGATTATCATGATATATATTTTGAAAAAATGAATGATGAGGATAAAGAATACTCATTTAAAGTTACTTATAATACTGATGAAAGTGTTATAGATAATTTGAAAAATAAGGGGATTCTAGGGTATAGTTTTTCTATTGACAGTACAGATAAAAATAATGTTCCTTATGAAAAGTTTATGGAAGAAGGTGAGGTAGGTTTGTATGAGTGCGTAGACAATGATTTTTATAAGCAGCCGGTACCAAGAGAAGATATGAGATTGTATTATTATGATGAAAACAGAGATAAGTATGTACTATTTGACCGAGGAATGTATTTTTCGTGTGATGAGGTATTAAATAACATGGATATAGATATATCATATATGAAGCTTAAATCTTCAAAGATAAACTGCTATGGTACATACCTTGTATGCAGCGCAGATCTTCCAGAATCAATGGTTTTTAACTTAACAGGATTAGAAAAAGATGGAGATAATCTGTTATACTACAAAAATGGTTTGAGAGATACATCTTATACAGGATTATGTGATTATAATGGAAATACATACTATGTAAAAAATGGAATTGTAGATTACAGCGCGAACATGTTATACGATTACAATGGTTCAACATGGAATATCAAAAATGGCAAGGTTGATAAAACCGAATCCGTGGCAATGGATAATGGAGTACTTGTATATACAAAGGATGGAAAGACAAGCAATGAAACAACACTTTGCAAATATAATGGCGAATGGTCTTACATACATAATGGAAAAGTAGATTATAATGCAAATACCTTATGCAAATACAATGGTTCGTGGTGGTATGTTCAGAATGGCAAGGTAAACTTTAAATATAATGGGCTCTGCAAATATAACGGAAGCTGGTGGTATGTAAGCAGTGGCAAAGTAAATTTCAATGCAACAGGTCTCTGCAAATATAACGGAAGCTGGTGGTATGTAAGCGGAGGCAAAGTAAATTTTAATGCAACAGGTCTCTGCAAATATAACGGAAGTTGGTGGTATGTAAGCGGAGGACGAGTAAACTTCAATGCAACAGGACTTTGTAAATACAACGGAAGCTGGTGGTATGTAAGTAGTGGCAAAGTAAACTTTAATGCAACCGGACTTTGCAAATACAATGGAACATGGTGGTATGTAAATAAAGGAAGAGTGAACTTCAATTATACAGGACTATGTAAATATAATGGAAACTGGTTTTATGTAGAAAAGGGTGCAGTAAGATTTAAAACAATCCTCTGTAAATATAACGGAACATGGTGGTACGTTAATAACGGAGTTGTAAATTTCACGAAGACAACCCTTTGTAAATATGGCAAAAACTGGTATGCCGTAAGCAAAGGAAAGGTTGCATGGAATTACACAGGATATATGAATTACAATAGTAAGAAGTACAAAGTAGTAAAGGGAATAGTTAGATTTTAAAAAGGATTAGGAGTATGGAAATGAAAAAACGAGTTAAATCGTTTATTATGGCGATATTAATGGTATTTACGATATTGCCAACCAATTTTACAATAGTTGGTGCAGAAAGTGATTGCAAGATTTATTTGAAAGTATATGATCCAGAAGGGGAGGTATTAGATTCAAAAAAAATTAATGTAGGTGTGGCAAATGAGGATGGAACAGCAGTAAATGAAATAACGCACGATATAGACAAAGAAACTGGCACAAATAAGTACACTATAATATTTAGTGGCTTCACAGATGAAAAAAAATATCGTATAAAAATAGCATATAGTGGATATCTGATTTATGAAAATACATTTAAAGCAACTATTGATATAGACACTAATGATGTAACCCTCATCAAAGATCCATTCAGTTCCTACGATTTCAACAATCTTCCAGATACCATGGAAATGAGTGCCGAGGAAACATCTATCCAGACAAATATAAAGCCAGAGGAAATGGATGGTTTTGTTCAGGAATTTTATTCTGATAATACGGATGTTGCTACGGTTGATAAGAGCACAGGCAAGATTTTAAAGATTTCCAAGCCGGGAAAGGTTACATTCCGTGCACGTCTTGTTAATGAGGAGGCACACAGTTATAAAGAGATTTCGAAGCCGGTCACAATGGAAAAAATTTCCCATTCACTCATCCCTGTAGAGGGAAAAGAGCCTAAGGATAAGATCTATACAAAGCAGGATGGTTCTGCTTTGTATAAATCAAGTGACAGTTCTTATAATGGTAATATTACTTACTGTATAAAAGATGATGAAGGCGCAGACCTCGTTAAAAAGGCAGAAAATTTTGAAACGAATGGCCAGTGGAAAGCCAAAGGCACTTATGGAACTGTAAAAGTTCATGTAGTTGCTCCGGAGACAGACAGATATAAGGGAATAGATGATTTTTACTATACTACCAGTATCATTTCGGCAGATTACAACAACTACTCTGCCTACTGGGATATCGCAGGTACTAAATATAAAGATACCGACATTTACACCGATTTTTCTGGTATTGTTCCAAAAGCGGACAGTGCGGACGGAAATACATATGTGATAAAGCTTCAGTGCGATGACGATTCTATGTGGAGCAAAGATGGAATAGCTGCAGACAGACTGTCTTTAATTCAGGGAACTAATAATATCCCTGTATCGATCGGAAAGGGCATCTTCGAAGGAGATGAGATTAAAGATGTTGTGGAGACTGGTGAGACGACGATTTCGTTTAATTATGACAGCGAGGCACCACAGGTCAGTGCGTTTGATTTTTCCGCAGGATGCAGACCGAATGAAAATGGATGGAATAATGGAGATATAACAGTAAATATCGCAGCGAAGGATACAGGTTCAGATGTTGGTGCGATAAAGTACCAGCTGACAGGAGCTGATGGAAAAGTTTTAGTAGATAAGTCGGATATTTCGTTTGAGACTAATAATGGTCTTGCAAGTGGAAGCATAAAAATTCCATATAATTATCAGGGGGATAACCTTGTATTAAAAGCATGGGTTTATGATAATACAGGGCATGAATGCCAGACAAAGGAGCTTAAGATAAAAAATGACAGCGTTATCAATGAGCCGGCGGTTAATCTTAACAGTAAAATCCGCTTCTTTAATAAAAATGTAGATGTTAATATATCGGCAGGTGATGATCTTTCGGGCATTGCTTCTGTAAAATATGTTGTTCTTCAGGATGGAGATACCCTTGACTGGAGCAAGGGGGAAGATATCTTCGATGGAATAGCCGGGGATAAGAGTTTTGAAAAGTCTATAACCATAGATAAAGGCATAGGCTTTGCTAAAAAGCTTAACGTTTATGTGATGGTGACCGACATGGCGGGAAATGTCAAGTCGGCATGTCTTAATGATGATGAGAAGTTTACTATCGATATAACAGCTCCAAATGTCGGAGTCAGGTTCTGCGACAAAGATGATGACAAAGCGGATTCGGCTCCTGTCACAAGAGCCGGAACGATAGACTATTACAACAAGGCAAAGACAGCTGTCATAACTGTCGACGACAGAAACTTTGATGCTGACAGTGTAAAGATAATGGTACAGTCAGATGACGGAAAAGAAGCTGACATTGCAAAGAAAAAGGATGCAGTGGAAGGTGTCACAATAGGAGACTGGAATAACAATTCAATAAATGTAAATTTTGACTGCGGACATACATACAGTCTCTATGTTATCGCAACAGATAAGGCAGGAAATAGCAACACCGTTTCCGATATCAAAGTTTCCGGTGACAGAAGTCTTTCGTTCCTTCTTGATAATGAGATTCCTTCCGGTAATTTTTCCCTTATAGGATACAGGGATGGTTCGAAAAAAACGGATTTCGGAAACTGGGCTGATCGTGTCTTGACTAAAGGTGAGCTTTCATATAATGTTTATTCAAATATGGTCACATATATGGAAGGAAATGTGTGTGATTCTTTAAGCAGGGTAAAATATGCAGGATATATTTATTCAGATGCCGTTTTGAGCGATACGCAGCTTATGTCGGCTGACATGAAGTGGAATGAGCTGGAACTTGGCGGAGCTTATGAGTTTAAAAACCAGATACCTGCAGTGGACAGAAAGTTCATTATTTATGTAAAGATAACAGATAACTGTGACAATACAAGGTATATAAGTTCGGACGGGGTTGTGTACGATGAGACTATACCTGTAGTGGAAAATGTAAGCATATCTGATGAGACAAAGCCAAACGATGATTCATGGAACAGAAAAGATGTAAATATAAATGTTTCAGCTTCGGATAATCTTTCAGGAATAAAAAAAGTACGTTATACAGTTACATGTGGAAAGAAAACGCTTATAAAAGACGAGTGTAGTTTCTCATTAAATGATGGAAATCCATGTGATGTATCCGGTCAGTTTACAATTCCATCAGGAGATGATTTTATAAATGATGGAAGAATTACTGTAAATGTGACTGCGGAGGATATGTCAGGAAACGTATCTGAGATAAAGAGTATTCCGGTAAACCTTGATTCAAAAGCCCCGGACGGGGAAGTAAAGGACACGTCAGATAAGGCATGGACTACAGAGGACAAGGTATATACCGTGACAGCGCAGGATGAAACAAGTGGAATAAAACGCATCACCTACTCTGTAAAGAGAAGTGATGATGACAGCGTTTTAGTAGATGGTGAAGATATATCGTATGACGCAGGAACTGCCGCAGGAAATAACCGGGTGACAGGAAAGATCATCCTTCCGGCAGAAGACCACAGATTTGACTGCAGGGATCTTGTCATCACGACATGCATAACTGATATGGCAGATAATGAGACAATGATCGAAAATAACACAAGCATTGATACGACAGCACCGACAGCTGATATCGATATAAAGACGAAGGCAAATGATGCCGGATGGTACAATGATGACATCACATTTAAGACAACAGCATATGATGCGACAAGCGGTATAGAATCTGTGACATATACAGTTACAGCTCCGGACGGAAGCGTAATAGGGGATGCAGACCGTGCCGTTACTTTTTCAGATTTCGAAAAAGGAAATGGAAGTGCAGATGGATCATTTGTTATAAAAAGATCAGACAGTCCGCTGTATGATTATGGTGCACTTGTAATCACTACAACGACAAGGGACGTTGCCGGAAATGAGACAAAAAAATCCAAAACGATAAATGTTGACACAACAAAGCCGGATGCAGAGCTTGTTGGGGATGACGGTGCGAATAAAGACGGATGGCACAACCAGAAAGTTGATTTCACACTCAATGTTTCAGATGCGACAAGCGGAATAAAAAATGCGTCATATACTATAACGAGCAAGACCGGTGACGTGATCGGAAAAGAAGACAGGACCATTACATTTGATGGGCTTAAGACCGGTGACAAAACCGCCACAGGAAAAATTGAGATACCAATGGAGGCAGGACATTTTTATGATTATGAAGATCTTATAGTAAAAGTCTTAGTCTATGATGCTGCAGGAAATGTAAAGAAGATAGAGTCTAGCGTAAATGTCGATACGACTGCTCCGGATGCTTCTGTCGTGCTTAATAAAAAGACAAAAGGAAAGAAGACAAACAATTACTTTAACAAAGATGTGGATGTAGATATCACAGCATCCGACAGCCTTTCAGGAATTAAGTCGATGAGCTACAAAATAACAGTAGGAAGCGCAGATGCATCAGACTGGAAAGAGATATTCCCACAGGGAAGTGACAAGGCAGGAACAAATGACACTGTAAACAAGACAGTTACCATTCCAAAAGAACTTGTAAACAATGACTGGATCGATGTATATGTAAAGGTCATTGACAAGGCAGACAACGAGACAGTGACTCACCTTGATAATGAAAATAAGTTCAGGATAAACACAAAAGCCCCGGTAGCAGATGTGGCATACGGAACAGATAGTGCTCCTGATAAGGCATCGTTCAGCACTGTCGGAGGAACAGAGTATTACAACACACAAAGAACAGCGACAGTTACGATCACGGAATATGATACATTTTTTGATCCGGACAAGGTAGAGATACTTGTTTCTGAAGATGGAAAAGAAGCAGTTGATGTGACCAAAAATGCTGTCGACGGAGTAAGCCTTGGAGGCTGGAGAACGGTTACGACAGGAGTAGACGCAAAGTTTTCAATACCTGTATTTTTCAAAAATGATCACAAATATAAGATCGATGTGAAAGTCACAGACCTTTCAGACAATGTAAATGATGGATTTGTGATAGCAGATAAAAAATCAGACAGCTTCATCATTGATACGGTAAATCCTTTCGGAGACATAAAATACAATGGTCTTTCGGCAGGAACTGACACCATATGGAAAGAGGCTGTAACCGGCGGAAAATATGAGATCTCACGTTTTTCAAAGTCTGCACTTACAGTTTCAGGAAAAGTGGGAGATTCATTCTCAAAGGTAAAGAGCGTAAGTTACTATGTGACAGAAAATGACGGCGCACTTAAAGACCTCTCCGGAATTACTGCATGGAAAGAAATATCAGGCGTAAAACCGGACGGGTCATACAGCGCATTTATAGAAAAGACAGATAAAAACTATACTGTATACTTAAAGATAACTGATTATTCCGGAAACGTGACATACATAAGTACAAACGCAGTCGTGACTGATACACAGGCTCCGAAGATAAGCGTGGACATACCGGATTCAGATACAGGTATCTACACATCGGATGTTCCGGTAAATATAAGCGTTTCGGATGATGTAAAGGGAAAAATAGCATCAGGAATAAAAAGTGTCACATATCAGGTGATAAATCTTGGGCAGGTGACACAGGAAGGAAGCCTTTACGAATATACAGATACAGCAAAGAGTCTTGTAGATCTTAAGAAAGACATAAAGACCGGAATCGTGGTAAATGCAGCGCAGAATAACAGTAATGATGTGCAGATACAGGTTACTGCGACAGATAATGCAGGAAACGTATACAGCACGACAAATGCGGTAAAGATCGACATCACATCCCCGCAGATCGAGGTAAGCTATGACAATAATGACGGGGATACATCATTTGGTGATGGTGCATATTTCAAAGAGGCAAGAACTGCGACGATAAAGGTCACAGAAAGAAACTTTGACGAGACAAAGGTACTTCCGGTGATCACATCAAGCGAGGGAAACATACCTTCACTTTCCGGATGGAGCACATCATACGGAACAGGAAACGGAGATGACATCACGCATTATGCAACGATCTACTATGGATCAGATGCAGACTATACATTTGATGTTTCGATGACAGATGCTGCAGGAAACAGAAATGACGGAGTAAGTTACGGAAACTCTGTTGCGCCAGATAAGTTCACGATAGACATGACTATACCTGTGATCTCTGTTTCATATGACAACAACAATGCACAGAATGGAAACTACTTTAAAGAAACAAGGACCGCAACGGTCACGATAACAGAGCACAATTTTGAGAGCAGCAGAATGCAGCTTACAATGAGTGCGGCAGATAATGCAAATGCAGCGTCAGCTCCGTCTGTAAGCAGCTGGTCAGACAGTGGGGATACACATACAGCAACCATCTCGTTTGCGCAGGATGCTGTATACACATGGACAATGGCTTACACTGATAAAGCCGGAAACAAGGCGGCAGACCTTGAAAGCCAGAACTTCTGCATAGACCTTACAAAACCATCTGTAAGCATAAGCGGTATCACACCTGGCTCTGCAAACAGCTCACAGGGAAACATAGGGTTTGCGGTCGAATGCACGGACACAAACTTTGACACATTTACACCTGTACTTTCAGCAGTTGTATATGAAAACGGAAAATTTGTAAAGAAGACAGTTGAGGGAAATGTAACATCCGTCGGAAACGGCCAGAGAGTCGAGTATGGAAACCTTGAGGAAGACGGAATGTATTCGTTCACATGCAGCGCCTCAGACAAGGCGGGAAATGTGTATGATACAGTAAACATAACAGATGCACAGGGAAACGCAAAGACTTTGAACCTGCAGGCAGGTGATGATCTTATGGATTTCTCGGTAAACAGGAACGGATCGGTATTTGCCCTTGATGATTATTCGATGGGAGTGGTAAATGACCATTACATACAGGAACAGACACAGGATATCGTGCTTGTGGAGACAAACGCAGATCCGCTTGTAAATTACAGTATACTGTTAAACGGAACGCAGCTTAACGAGGGAACTGATTATACGGTGGCAAGATCAGGTCAGGATGAAAGCTGGAACAGATATGAGTACCATATAGACAGGGATCTTTTTGAGGATGAAGGAGAATACAATATAGTCGCACAGTCAGAGGACAAAGCATCATCAGTTGCATACAGTGACTTAAAAAATGTAAACGTTGACTTCATTATCGACAAAACTGCACCGGTGTTTACAGTAAGCGGAATAGAAGACGGCGGAAACTACAGGGGAACATCAAGGGATGTGACACTGATGCCTAAAGATGACGGCGGAAAGCTTGGCAGGGTGAAGGTGACGATCCTTGACTCAGATGGAAATGAGGAGGAAGTCGTATCAGACCTCAGTGGGGATGAACTTACAGACTACCTCAGTAAAAACGATGGAAAAATAAGATTCAGCATACCGGAGGGAATCAATAAGCAGGTGGCAGTATTATGCGCAGACTGCTCAATCGGTGCAGACGGAAGCACAAACGTAAAAGCATACAGCTATAAGGGGATAACAGTATCCTCAAATGCATTGATACTGTTCTTCGAGAATAAGCCTTTATTCTACGGAGTAGTAGGAGGAACAGGAGTGGCAGCTGTAGGGGCACCATCGGTAATGCTCTTTAGAAAGAGAAAGCTTTTAAAGCTTGCAAAGAAAAAAATTAAAACTAAATAGTTCGTTATAAACACTAAATTATAGTGTAATAAAAATATACTTCATGGTATAATTACAAATAGTATTTTTGTAATTTACCATGGAGTTTTTATTATGTCATTACAATTTATCTTAGGCAATTCCGGCAGCGGAAAAACAGAATATATATACAGGAAAATAGTAAAAGAGGCGGCAGAAGATCCAAAGAAGGATTATCTTGTTATCGTGCCGGAACAGTTTACAATGCAGACACAGAAACAGCTGGTAAGGCTTTCTTTAAACCATGCCATCATGAATATTGACGTGCTTAGTTTTAAGAGGCTTGCGTATCGTGTGTTTGACGAACTGGGAATAAAAAATGTAGAAGTTCTGGAGGAAACAGGAAAAAATCTTGTTCTTAGAAAGATTGCATCGGACAATGCAGCAAGGCTTGGTGTGATGAAGGCAAATATGAACCGGATAGGATATGTAAGCGAGGTTAAATCACTTCTGTCAGAGTTTGTCCAGTATAATATCAGTCCGGCGGAACTAAAGCGCCACATTGAAAGCGGCAGACTCTCAGAAAATTTAAGGGCAAAGCTTTCGGATGTCCTTATCATGTATGAAGAGTTTAACCGGTTTATGGAGGAACGCTATATTACTGCGGAGGAGATTTTAAATGTACTTTCAGATGTCGCAGAAAAGTCTGAAATCCTAAAGGATGCGGTGATATGTTTTGATGAGTTTACGGGTTTTACTCCGATACAGAATGAACTTATGAAAAAACTTCTTGTGGTATCAAAAAAGATATATGTAACTCTCACCATAGATTCTGATGAAGATATGTTTCATACAAAAGGTATGCATGAACTTTTTTATATGCCTAAAAAGACGATACAAAGCCTGCTGAAAATGGCAGATATGCTTCATGTAGATGTTGAAGACGCTGTTATCCTTAATGATAATCACAGATTAAAAAATGCACCGGAGCTTTTATTCATGGAGCAGAATCTTTTTAGGAAGAGGCAGAAAAAATATAATGAAATCCCAAGGGATATACACATAGAGTGTCTTAAGGATCCAAAGGATGAGCTTGTCCGCACAGCCCAGAAGATAAATAAGCTTATAAGACAAAACGGACTCAGATATCGTGATATAGCGGTTGTTACAGGGGATGTTGGTATTTATGATAATTATATCGAAAGCATTTTCGGCAAATATGAAATTCCATATTTTATAGATACGACAAAAGAGATATTACTTCATCCTTTTATTGAGTTTATAAGGTCAGTGCCGGATATTATAGAAAAGGATTTTTCAGCAGAGTCGGTTCTTAGATTTTTAAGATGTGGTTTTTGTGATATAGAAACAAAACAGATTGATACACTCGAAAATTATCTGCTTGCAACAGGCATACGAGGCAAAAAAGCATGGATGCGTAAATGGGTGCGCACGACGAGAAACAAAAATGCATTTGATCCACAGGCGATGGATGAACTCCGCATAAAGATCATGGATATCCTTACACCTGTGTGGGAGGCATATATGGCGTCGGATGTTACGGTGGAGGATTATATAATGGCTATATATAATCTGTCGGTTACTCTAGATATTCAAAGAAAGCTTGCACTTAAAGAGCAGGAATATTTAAGTCTTGGAATGCAGACTAAATCAAAGGAATATGGTCAGATATACCGTATCATCATGAAAATCTTTGAAAAATATGTCGTGCTCCTGGGCGATGAGAAAATGAGTGTAGCGGAGTTTACCGACATCCTTGATGCAGGACTGGATGCAGCGGAGGTGGCTGTAATTCCGCCGGGATATGATACAGTAACGATCGGTGATATTGAAAGGACGAGACTTACAGATATAAAGGTAATGTTTTTTATAGGCGTAAACGATGGTGTCGTTCCAAAAGCGGCAGGACGCGGAGGAATAATATCCCAGTATGAAAGACAGCAGCTTTGTGACATGGATATAGAACTTGCACCCGGAGCGAGGGAGCAGGCTTTTATCCAGAAGTTCTATCTGTATCTTAATATGACAAAGCCATCAGAGCAGCTTCATATAAGCTACAGCAGGATCGATGGTTCGGGAAAATCAAGACAGCCGTCATATATAATAGGGACATTTCTTTCAATGTTTCCTAAGCTTTCGGTTCATAATATCGAAGATGCCGGAATGTTATATGAGATTTCAACACAGCAGTCTGCGCAGATGTACCTGATATCGGCTGATACAGATAAGAGGTGGTATGGGCTGGCGAGAGCGCTTGAACTTACAGATCCGGATGAAATTTCAAAGTATATCAACGCAAAATTTGAGCATTACAGTAATGATCCAATAAGTAAAAATGTGGCACAGGCAGTATACGGCAGGAAAATAGAGGGTGGCATAACAAGGTTTGAACAGTTCTGCCGCTGCGCATATGCACATTTTTTGAATTATGGGTTAAAACTAAAGGAGCGTGAGGAGGGAGAATTTTCGTCTCTCGATATTGGAAATATCTATCATGCTGCACTTGAGCGGTACAGCAGCAAGCTTGAGGCTGGACAGGACGACTGGTTTACAATAAATGATAATGACAGGAAAAAACTCACAGTGCAGGCTATTGAGGAAACAATAGAGGGCTATCCGGGCATGGGAGAATACATGACTGCACAGAATCTGCATCAGATAGAACAGATGAAAAAGGTTTTTGACCAGACAGTGTGGGCGCTTACTGTTCAGATAAGGAAAGGAAGATTTATCCCGAAGGATTTTGAGGTCGGTTTTTCACAAAACTTAAGATCAGATGCAGGGGAAGTCTCATTAAAAGGACGGATAGACAGGGTTGATCTTTTTAAGGATGACGGTAAACTTTATGTAAAAATACTTGATTACAAGTCTGGAAATACAGCATTTGATCTCGTAAAAATATATTATGGTACGCAGCTGCAGCTTGCAGTATATATGGACTGTGTTCTGAGGCAGAAAGAAAAAGAAAATCCGCTTCTTGAAGTGATGCCGGGAGGAATGCTTTATTATCATATTGATGATCCTGTTATAGATCTTGGGGATGATACGCCAGACGATATGATAAGTGAGGAAGAGATAAATACCATGATATTACGCCGTCTTAAACCGGACGGACTTATAAATTCAGATGAAAATGCATATCGTGGAATGGATACAGATTTTGAAGGGGCTTCGGATGTTATACCGGTAAAGCTGAAAAAGGATATGACACCGGATGCCTATTCAAAAGTCGCATCAAAAGAAGAGATAGACATAATCTGTGATTATGCAGGTAAGAAGTTAAAACAGATCGCAGATGATATATATAACGGTGATATTTCGGTAAACCCTTTCAGTTCCATAAAATCAGACAGTTGTGCCTATTGCGCATACCAGCCGGTATGCCGTATAGGTTCTAAGCTTCCGGGATTTGTGGGAAGAAGTATGCCAAACATGAAAAAGGATGAAGTGATAGACCGGATGAACACAGACATTCATAAGAAATAGACAAGGAGAATTGCGTTGGAAGTCAGATGGACCAGTGAACAGCAGAAAGTAATAGATTACAGAAACAGGAATATACTTGTGTCGGCGGCGGCAGGTTCAGGAAAAACGGCTGTTCTGGTAGAGAGGATCATAAACAGGATAGCAGTCGACAAAAATCCTATAGATATAGACAATATGCTTGTAGTTACTTTTACAAAGGCGGCTGCTGCAGAGATGAGGGAACGTGTAAGTCTCGCAATAGACAAAAAGAGACTTGAAGATCCTGAAAATGAGAACCTTATGAGACAGTCAACACTTGTACATAATGCACTTATCACGACAATAGATTCATTCTGTCTTTTTGTTGTACAGAATCATTTTTCAGAGATAAATCTCGACCCGGATTTTCGGATAGGAGAAAATGGTGAGCTTACGCTTTTACTTAAAGACGTGATGGATGAGGTATTTGAAAAAAATTACAAGAAGGGTAATGAGGCTTTTCTTACTCTTATAGACACATATTCAAAGGGTAGAAGTGACAATGCCGTAAGGCAGATGGTAGAGCAGATATATAAAGTTTCAGCGAGCAGTTCATGGCCGGTAAAGTGGATAGAAGCGCTTTCTGATCTATATGATATAGATAATCCCCAAAAGCTTAATGGATCAGACATAATAAATGATATAACACAGTATTGCACAGCCATTCTTAAAGAGATAAAGGATCAGCTTGCCGAAGCATATGAGCTTGCGGATTCTGTTGCGGGACTTGAGAAGTACGCTGCGACAATAGCGGATGATTTGAGTATGTTTGATGGACTTGACGAGGTATCTGATTTTGCGTCGCTGTGTGCCTTTGCAGATGGGATAAAGATGGGAAATATTGCTGTTATAAGGAAATTTGATGGTGATGCGGCACTGAAAGAACGAGTAAAGAGCCTTAGAAATGCAGCAAAGGATTCCATAGCAAAATTAAAGAAAAATTATTTTTCAATGGATATTGAACAGATTTTTAAACAGATAAAAAGACAGAAACCATATGTAGATGAGCTTATAAGACTGTCGCTTGAATTTTTGGAGACAATGGAATACAAAAAAAGGCAGAAAAAAGTATTTGATTTTTCGGATATAGAGCATTTTGCACTTCAGATACTTATAGATAAACAGACTCTTCTTCCGACTGCGACTGCACTTGAATTTAAGAAGCAGTTTGAGGAGATAATGATTGACGAGTATCAGGACAGTAATCAGGTTCAGGAAGATATACTTTGTGCGATTTCAAGAAATGATACAGACACTCCAAATATGTTTATGGTAGGAGATGTAAAGCAGAGTATTTACAGATTCAGACTTGCAAAGCCTGAACTTTTTATGAGTAAATTTAATAGCTATTCAATAGATGAGAGTAAAAACCAAAGAATAGACCTGCATAAAAATTTCCGAAGCAGAAATCAGGTTATTGATTTTGCAAATGATATTTTCTATAAGATCATGTCTAAGGATCTGGGAAATGTGGAATATGATGATGATGCGGCACTTTATGCCGGCGCTGCTTTTGAAAATACCCAAAATACGGATGAAGTCATGAAACCGGAAATAATGCTTATCGATATGAAGGATGAAGACTTAAGCCGTATAATAGAGGATGAGGATGGAGACAAGGTAAAGATAGAGGCTCTTATGATCGCAAACAGGATCAAAGGATTTATGGAAAATGGATTTGTGACTGACAAAAAGGATAATAAACCCAGAAATGCCAGATATTCGGATATCGTTATTTTATCAAGAAGTATCGCAACATGGGGTAATACAGTGGCAGATGTATTAAAGGACTGCGGTATCCCGGCACATGTAGAGTCATCGACAGGTTATTTTTCGTCATATGAGATACAGGTCATCCTTTCATTTTTACAGATACTGGATAATCCTTTACAGGATATTCCGATGGCGGCTGTACTTAAGTCTCCGATAGCAGGATTAGATGATGAACAGCTTGCACAGATAAGTGTAAACCACAGGGATGTGTCGTTTTCGCAGGCGGCACTTATAGAGATGGAGGAGGAGGATGGAATGCTTGCCGGGTTTGCAGCATTATATAATAAGCTGCATGCTGCTGTTCCGGATACGTCCATCCACCGGCTTTTGCATATGATCCTTGATGAAACCGGCTTTGACAGATATGCAGCAGCGATGCCGGCAGGCAGACGCCGTATACAGAATATAAACATGCTTATTGAGATGGCGGTTTCCTATGAAAAGACATCGTTTAAAGGGCTTTTTCACTTTATACGCTATATTGCGATACAGCAGAAATATGAGATCGATTATGGTGAGGCTGATGTATCAGGTGAAAATGATGATGTTGTCCGTATTATGACGATACACAAAAGTAAGGGACTCGAGTTTCCAGTCGTGTTTGTCTCAGGACTTGGCAGAAAATTTAATCTGAGAGAAACAACAGAAGATCTTGTGCTGCACAGCGATATGGGGCTTGGTCTTATCGAGCGCACGCAAAATCCAAGGACAAAGCGCAGGTCACTTATAAGATCTGAGATCGAAGGCCGGATAAAAAGGGAGAGTCTTGGCGAGGAGCTTCGTGTACTTTATGTAGCATTGACCCGTGCAAAGGAAAAAATCATACTGACCGGAAGTTTAAAGGATGTATCTAAGTCATATGAAAAATACCGCGGAAATATTTTAAAAGGAAAGCCTATAAGCTTTGCACAGAGGGAAGGGGCGGCCTGCTATCTGGACTGGATCATACCGGCACTGCTTTCATATCCCGATAAATATACTATTTCAACGATAGATGCTGATGAATTTGCAAGCCGCATTGCACAGGATCTGGCAGACAGTGACATATCAAGGATGCAGCTTATTGAAAAGATCAGGCAGGCAGATGAAAATGAAGCAGGAAAAATAGCAGATGGCTTTGCATATGATTATCCATATGCAAAGGATATAACGCAAAAAAGCAAGTACTCTGTCTCTGAGCTTAAGCGTGATTCCATGTCAGAAAAATATGGGCAGACACAAAAAGAAGCAGAGGAAATGGATTTCCTGGCTGAAGATACAGAGCCATATGTGCCTGATTTTGCAAAGAAAAATGAGGCTGTTTTTATTGAAAGCGATGTAAATAAAGGGGCGCTGCGTGGTACAGCGGTGCATAGAGTTATGGAATGTCTTGACTTTAAGGGCGCACTTGATATAAATTTAGATTATGAAAAACAGGCATACGGATATGTGGTAAAGGATATTTCGCGTATGCTTGATGAAAAACTCATAACAGATGATATGAAAAAACTTGTAAATCCATCGGGAATAAAGGAATTTCTAATGTCTGATACAGGACAGAGGATGGCAAAGGCAGATGCGCAGGGCAATCTCTTCCGTGAGAAACCGTTTGTCATGGAATGTGATGGTGTGCTTGTTCAGGGAATTATCGACGTTTTCTGGATAGAGGATGACAAAATAATTCTCCTCGACTATAAGACTGACAGGGTGGACAGCGCAGACGAACTAGTCACAAAGTATAAGACGCAGTTACTTTATTATGCTGATGCGCTTTCAAGGATTTTCTCAACAGAGGAAAAAACATACAGGGCGGATGAGATGCTTATTTATTCATTTCGCCTCAGGGAGGTTATAAAGATTTGAGCAGAATAATTCTTGCTTCGGGATCACCGAGGCGCAAGGAACTTTTAGAGCAGGCAGGACTTGATTTTGAGATCTGTCCTGCCAGATCAGAGGAAGTGATCACGGCATCTGTCCCATCAGAGGTTGTTGTTGAACTTTCAAAGCAGAAAGCTATGGAGATAGCCTCCATGGTTACAACATATGAACAAAATCACAAAGACATAACCACACCATCGGATATAATGATCATAGGTGCCGATACTATTGTTTCGTATGAGGATAAAATACTGGGAAAGCCCAAAGACGAAGATGCTGCAAAAGAAATGCTTTCAATGCTTTCGGGAAAAGTGCACAGTGTATATACGGGAGTGACTATAGTATTGATCAACAAACAGATGCGTGCAGGGATCCACAGTTTATTTGAAAAAACAGATGTCACGATGTATGACATATCGCAGAAGGAAATAGACAGATATGTAAAGACAGGGGAGCCGATGGATAAGGCCGGTGCATATGCGATACAGGGAAAATGTGCGATCTACATCAAAAAGATCGATGGGGACTACAACAATGTGGTAGGTCTGCCTATATCAAGGATTTATCAGGAACTTTTAAATTTAGGGATTGATTGGTATAATTTTTAAAAATGGAGGATTGATCATGTACGAGTACGATGAAGAGGTTTTAAATACATTTCTGGAGAAACAGGCACAGCTTTTTTCAGAGGAGGTTGCGCAGACACCTGAGGCGGCAGAAGAATTTTTAGAAGACTGCATGGCTGTAGTATGTGAGGATATACATGAGGTCAGAGATTATTTTGAGGATGCCGGCTCAGATATATCAGGTATGTCAGATGATGAACTTTTAGATCAGAGCGAAGTGTTTTCGATGCCAAGTGGCAGATTCCTTATTGTAGAGGGATAATTTATGAAAAAGATACAAAAATCAATGTTTTTGGCAGCAGGCATATCCTTAATGTTAAGTGGATGCAGTATAGTAGAAAAGCAGATCGTATTTGACGTAAATGCGGCAAAAGGACACACGGTTTTTTCTATAAATGACACAAAGTGCAATATAAAAGAGGCAAATATATATCTATGCAATTATAGGAATTTATATGGCGAGGAATATGGAGTAGATTTATGGGAGTGCAGCCAGCAGCCATCTGATCTGGAAAGTTATATAAAGGACGTCACAATAGATGAGCTCGTAAGGGTATACTGCATGGATATAATCGCAGAAAATAAAAAAATAGCATTAAGTGAGGATGAAAAGTCAAAGGTTGATTCGGCAGCAGATGAGTATTATAAGTCACTTACGGAAGATGAGATTGACTACATGGGTGTCGGAAAAGCCGATATAAAAAATGCATACAAAAATTATGCAGTGGCGCAGAAATTATACACTTCACTTACCCAGGGAGTAAATACAGAGGTAAGCGATGATGATGCAAGGGTGGTACACCTCGAACAGATTTATGTGACGAATAGCGATACTGCGGCAGCCGTTGCACAGAAGCTTGGTGCTAATGAGAATTTTGGAACTCTGGCGAATTCATATAATGAAGCAGCGTCAATCGATGTTTATGCTGCCAGGGGACAGCTCCCGGAAGAAGTAGAGGATGTCGCATTTAATATGAACGATAACGAGATTTCACAGATGATCACAACAGATAACGGATATTATTTTATTAAATGTGTATCCAAGCTAGATCAGGAAAAAACGGATGAGAACAAGACGGATATTCTTGTGCAGAGAGAGCAGCAGCAGTTTAATTCTGATTATGACGAGTTTATGGAGAGCGCCCGGTTTGATCTGAATAAGAATCTATGGGATGATGTGGCGATCGCAGATCAGACAGGCATACAGACAGATTCTTTTTTCGCTGTGTACGATAAATATTTTAATGAATGAGGTAAATATATATGAATTGGGAGTTTGACATTTTATATGCCATACAGAGTATAAGAAATCCTGTCCTTGACAGGATTATGGCAGTTCTTTCAGATATTGGTAATTATGGCATTTTCTGGATTGCTGTTGCAGCAGTGCTTTTTATATCCAAAAAGTACAGATCAGGCGCTCTTCAGATGTCAGCAGCAATCGTACTGACATTTATAGTTGGAAACCTTATACTAAAAAATGCATTTGACCGATTAAGGCCATGCCAGATAGACGAGACGATCCATCTTATAGTAAAGATACCATTTGATTCATCGTTTCCATCAGGGCATACAATGAATGGAATTACAAGTGCGGTTTCACTTATGTATATAGATAAGAGGATGGGAATACCGGCATGTATACTTGCATGTGCGATAGCATTTTCACGAATGTATAATTTTATGCATTTTCCAACAGATGTATTGGCAGGAGCTGTGATAGGAGCTGTGTCAGCAGTATTTATGAACTGGTTTTTCAAAAAATATGTTTCTGCTAAAGTAAATAACTAAGCCTTCCCACAATAGGATGCGGGAAGGCTTCTATTTAAATTATTCTATTTGAATCATTTCTATTTGAACTGTTCTGTCTGAACTGTTCTGCTTGAACTGTTCTGCCTGGATCATTTCTGTGTGAGTGCGATCATGATATCATTGCTTCGTTTTACAAATTTAGTCATCTGGTCTACACCAAGAGGCTGGTTTGAAAGCATTGCAAGATCATAAAGCTGCTCAGCAAACATAGGAACATTATCAGAGTCTTTGTTTTCAAGTATATATTTTACAAGTGTGTTGTTTGCATTTAGTGTAAGTGTCTGGTCTGCGGCAAACATTGATGGATCCATTCCACCCATTCCGCCCATAGAGTACATCTTCATCATATCCTGCATACGTCTGCCCTGCTCTGAAAGTGTAAGTACAGATGCGATATCAGCGTTCTTTAAGCTTTCAACTTTTACAGTAAGTTTGTCGTTGTTTAAAGCCTTCTTGAATACTTCTGATAAAGAAGCGGAAGCCTCTGTAAGATCAGTATCGTCATCTGATTTTAATGAATCTGTAACATCGGCATCAATACGCATGAACTTATAATGTTCATTTCTCTGCTCAAGCTGTGTGATAAATGATGTGTCGATATTGTGGTCAAGGATAACGGCGTTCATTCCCTGTTCTTTAAAGAGTTTGATATACTGTCCCTGCTGAACTGTATCTGTAACGTAGTAAACAGTATTTTTTTCAGGCTCTTTGTTCTCATCTGTTGTCTCGGCAGAGTCTGGAGTCTTGTCATCTGCTTCCTTAGAGTCTGTTTCTTTAGAGTCAGCTTCTTTAGAGTCAGGATCTTCTACAGGGGCAAGTAGCTCTGGAAGAGTCTGGTATTTGTCATTTATATCCTTAAAGAGAATGTAGTCATTCATCTTGTCACAGAATTTCTCGTCCTTTAAGCAGCCGAATTTGATGAATGGACTGATGTCATCCCAATATTTTTCGTATGATTCTTTTTCGGTTTTGCACATTCCGATAAGCTTGTCGGCAACTTTTTTCGTGATGTATTCTGATATTTTCTTTACGAAACCGTCATTTTGTAAAGCGGAACGTGATACGTTAAGAGGAAGATCAGGACAATCTATAACACCTTTAAGAAGCATCAGGAACTCAGGAATAACTTCTTTTATATTGTCGGCGATAAATACCTGATTGTTATAAAGCTTTATAGTTCCCTCGATAGAATCATATTCTGTGTTTATCTTAGGGAAATATAAGATACCCTTTAAATTAAATGGATAGTCCATGTTAAGGTGGATCCAGAAAAGAGGCTCTTTATAATCTAAAAATACTTTTCTGTAGAAATCCTTGTAATCATCATCAGTACACTCGTTAGGATTCTTTGTCCAGAGTGGAGTAGTATCATTAAGAGGAACAGGACGTTTAACGATCTTAAGCTTATCTTTTGCAGGGGAAACCTCTACGATCTCCTTTTCACCCTTGTCGTTTTCTTTTTCTTCAGTTTTTGCATCCTCATGGATTTCTTCGACTACTATATCTGTATCCCTTTTATCTTCTTTATCGATCTCTTCATATTCCTCAGGTGCATTTTCCTTTGCGAGATAAATCTCTGTAGGCATGAAAGAGCAGTATTTTGAAATTACTTCACGGGCACGGTATTCGTTGGCAAACTCGAGGCAGTCTTCATTTAAATAGAGAGTGATCTCTGTACCGACATTGTCCATGTCTCCGTCTTCCATATCGTACTCAGTGCCGCCATCACATGACCAGTGGACAGGTGTAGCACCTTCTTTATAGGAAAGAGTATCAATAGTAACCTCATCAGCTACCATAAAAGCAGAGTAAAAACCAAGTCCGAAATGACCGATGATCTGATCATCGTTTGATTTATCCTTATATTTTTCTATGAAATCAGTAGCACCTGAAAATGCGATACGGCTTATGTATTCTTCAACCTCCTCAGCTGTCATACCAAGACCGTTATCTATGATCTTTATTGTCTTTTCCTCAGGATTTACAAGAACCTGGATTTTTCCCTTATAATCAGCAGGAAGAGAATATTCACCCATCATATCCAGTTTTTTTAATTTAGTGATGGCATCACATCCGTTAGAAATAAGCTCACGATAGAAAATATCATGATCTGAATATAACCATTTTTTTATAATAGGAAAAAGGTTATCACTGTCAATTGAAAGATTTCCATGTTTTTCTGTCATATTTTACACACTCCTTAATGTTGATTAGTGCGATCACGGTATTGGGAAAATGTGATCGCAATTAAAATAGCAATATATGCCTGTGGCAATAAATATACTGTATTGGGCGATCACATATCTGATTGGTGCGATCGCAGATCATATAAATAATATTAGGACGGAGAGATGAAAAAGTCAACAGAAAATTAGCACTCCATAGAGATGAGTGCTGACAAATAATCGAAAAGCCTTGAAAACAGCGGCTTTATGCAAATATGAAATATTCATAAAATAAAAAAACTGATTGAAATAGAAGCATGTATAAGAAAACATACTGGACACACAACATAAAAAATGCTACGATTTATAAGATAGATATTGAATAATCCAAAGGAGAATTTTATGTTACAATCAGGCATTAAAGGAATAAAAGAAATCACAGTTACACAAGATAAAACAGCAAAGGCCATGGGAAGCGGAACGCTTGATGTTTTCGCAACGCCGGCCATGATCGCCCTTATGGAGAACACTGCATATGAGAGTGTCGCATCAGAACTTGAACCGGGAAGCGGAACAGTTGGTACAGCTTTAAATGTCAGACATGTATCTGCATCACCTGTCGGAATGAAGATAAAATGTGAGACAGAACTTACAAAGGTTGACGGAAGAGCACTTACATTTTCGGTAAAGGCATATGATGAGGCTGGTCTTATCGGTGAGGGAGAGCATGAAAGATTTATAATATTTGAGGAGAAATTCCAAAAGAAGGCAGATGAAAAAGCAGATAAGACAGGACGTGCTTAACTTTATAGATAAATTTTCTGACAGTGCAATATCAGCATATTCGGGACAGTCAGCATTTTTTCTTATGCTGTCATTTTTCCCGTTTATGTTGTTTTTCTTTTCACTGCTCAATCTGACTCCGCTTACGGAAGCAGATTTTGTAAAATGGACTCAGACACTTGTCCCGGAATCATTTCATGACATAATAGATGGGTTTGCGAGTGATGTATATGCCAGCGGAAGCGGACGTATTTCGATAACAGTTATCACAGCAATATATTTAAGTTCTAAAGCATTTATATCCCTGCAGAGAGGACTTGATGACATGTATCAGGTCAGGACGAGAAAAAATTTTATATTTATACGGCTTTATTCAATATTATATAGTATTGTATTTGCCATAATCCTGATATTGATGCTTGGTTTTTTGGTTTTTGGAAATAATGTCAGGGATAAGCTGCTAAGGGCAATAGGGATTTCAGGAAACGCCGGAATTATCGGAAATGTCGTGGATTACAGAATGATAATATGTATCCCGGTGCTTATCCTGTTTTTCTGGCTGTTATATATTTTCCTGCCAAATCGTATCCAAAGAGCCGTATATCAGCTGCCAGGGGCTGTATTTTCGGCAGTGACATGGATAATATTTTCGGGTATTTTTTCTATATATGTAGATAAGTATAATAATTATGCATCATTTTATGGTACAATGACTACCATAGCACTCATAATGGTGTGGCTGTATGGATGCATGTATGTGTTATTTTTAGGTGGATTGATAAATGCTACATTTGAAGAACGCATAAAAAATAAAAAGATCACAGAAAAATGATTATTATAAACATGCAAAAGCATATACTATTATAAACTTTAGAGGTGAAAATAAATATGGAAAACGAAAAAAAGATAATAATAGATGACCTGGTTTCGGAGATTTTAAAGGATTATCAGGATGATAAGGTTATCAATCAGCAGGCTATTTTTTCACAGCCGGATAAAGATTCAGTAAATGATCTGTTACAAAAGCTCATAAAGATAATGTATCCGGGATATTACAAGGGAACGAGTTTCCGGTTTTACAATCTGAACAGCCAGATAGCAGTGCTGCTTGAGGATATAATGTACAACCTGCATAAACAGGTAAGGCTTGCATTGCCGCAGAACCCGTATAACCGCAAGCTTTCAGAAGCACAGCTGGAGGATAAGACACAGGAAATATGTTATCAGTTTTTTAAGAAGATCCCATCTATAAGGGAGCTTGTCGAAACAGATGTGGCGGCCTTTTTTGACGGAGATCCGGCTGCATACAATTATAACGAGATCATATTGTGTTATCCTGGACTTCTTGCCATTACGACAAACAGGATCGCACACGAGCTTCATCTTCTTAAGGTGCCGCTCATCCCGCGTATGATGACGGAATACGCACACAGCAAGACCGGAATCGATATTCATCCGGGAGCGACCATAGGAAAGAACTTTTTTATAGATCATGGAACCGGAATAGTAGTGGGAGAAACTACTATAATAGGAGACAATGTAAAGGTTTATCAGGGAGTTACAATAGGAGCGCTTTCTACGAGAGGCGGTCAGAAACTAAAAGGCGTGAAGAGACATCCTACTATTGAGGATGATGTGATAATTTATGCCGGCGCATCTATTCTTGGTGGAGAGACTGTTATCGGAAAGGGTGCTGTGATAGGAAGTAATGCTTTTATCACATCTTCGATCGAGGCAGGAGCGCGTGTAAGCATAAAAAATCAGGAGCTTTCGATAAAATCGGGGGATAAGAGAAATCTTGTCGCAAGCGAAATGGAAACAGATACAAGCTGGTTTTATATAATTTAACAGAAGTTTTAATGACGGATAAAGAGACATCAGGTTTACAGATCTGGCGATTTGTGAATCAGATGTCTCTTTTTAGTACACATTTTGCAAATGGTTTGGATAAACTATAATCGGTTAAATTATACTACAAAAAGTTATACAAACCTATAACTGGTTAAGTGACACTATATTTGGTTAAATTGCACTATGCAAAGTTGGATGAAACTACGAAACGTTATACATGTCTACAAAGTGTTATAAAAACCTATATTTAGTTATTGACACCGATAAAAAGTTAGAGTATACTAACGTCCGTAAGAAAAAACAAATGATTTTTTTTATCATTATTGCGTATAGTGAAGTAATTGAAATTATGGAAAAGAGGTTATAATGATGCCATTATCAATGAGCCCGGCAGGGGAGACTATGACAATTAAAAAAATTGGTGGAAAGGAAGAAGTAAAGCTTTTCCTTGAAAAATTAGGATTTGTTGTAGGCGGAGACGTATCAGTAGTATCAGAAGTATCAGGAAACATGATCGTAAATGTAAAAGGATCACGTGTTGCGATAGGAAAAGATATGGCAAACAAGATTATGGTCTAATAAAGACGCTTTAAGCATTTTATGGTTTAAAGTTGATATATTGTAATAGTATGCTGACTTTAAACTGTAATGATGTTTATATAAATATTAAAAAAGGAGTAATTGACATGAAGACATTAAAAGAGGCCAAAGTAGGCGAGACAGTCAAAGTCGTTAAGCTTACAGGTGAGGGTGCAGTCAAAAGACGTATCATGGATATGGGCATTACAAAAGGTGTTGAAGTCTATGTTCGAAAAGTGGCACCGCTTGGAGACCCTGTAGAAGTAACGGTAAGAGGTTATGAATTATCTCTTCGAAAAGCTGATGCAGAAATGATTACGGTAGAGTAAATTTTTTTGTTATCTAGTTAGCACGTTCGAACTATAAGTAGTTTTAGGTAACGTGGCTTATATCTTCAAAAAAGTACAGTACACAATAATATCAAAATAAGGAGAATATAAAAATGGCAGTAAAAATTGCTCTTGCAGGAAACCCGAACTGCGGTAAGACAACACTGTTCAATGCCTTAACCGGCGCAAACCAGTTTGTTGGAAACTGGCCTGGTGTTACAGTTGAGAAAAAAGAGGGAAAGCTTAAGGGACATAAGGACGTTCGTATCGTCGATTTGCCAGGTATCTATTCACTTTCTCCATACACACTCGAGGAAGTTGTAGCAAGAAATTACCTTATAGGCGAGCAGCCTGATGCGATCATAAACATCATTGATGGTACAAACATCGAGCGTAACCTGTATCTTTCAACACAGATCATCGAGCTTGGTATTCCAGTTATCATGGCAGTAAACATGATGGATCTTGTAAACAAAAATGGAGATCAGATCAATATCAAGACACTCGGCGAGAAACTCGGATGTGAAGTTGTTGAAATTTCAGCACTTAAAGGAACTGGTGTCCAGAAAGCCGCTGAGAAGGCTGTAGCTCTTGCAATGTCAAAAAAATCAGCAGAAAGAGTCCATCACTTTGACGAAGCTGTTGAGGCACAGATTACTTTGGCAGAAGATAAGCTCGGTTCAATGGTTCCGGAATCACAGAAGAGATTCTTCGCAATAAAGCTTTTGGAGAGAGATTCAAAGATTGACGAGCAGCTTAAGAACGCACCGGATGTTGAGACAGAGATCAAGGCACTCGAGACTGAATTTGATGATGATACAGAGTCTATCATCACAAACGAGCGTTATACATATATTTCATCTATCATCGATGCATGTGTAGTAAAAGCAAAGAAAAAGGATAACCTTACACTTTCAGATAAGATTGATAAAGTTGTTACAAACAGATTCCTTGCACTTCCAATATTTGCTCTCGTAATGTTTATTGTATATTATGTATCTGTTACAACAGTTGGTGCAATTGTTACAGACTGGACAAATGATGTATTATTTGGTGAGATTATTCCACCTGCAATCGAGAGCGGGCTTAACGCAATCGGATGCTGGGATTGGTTACAGGGACTTATCCTTGATGGTATCGTAGCCGGTGTTGGTGCAGTACTTGGATTCGTACCACAGATGCTTATTCTTTTCATCTTCCTTGCATTCCTTGAAGGATGCGGATACATGGCAAGAATCGCATTTATCATGGATCGTATTTTCCGTAAATTTGGTCTTTCAGGAAAATCTTTCATCCCAATGCTTATCGGTTCAGGATGTGGTGTTCCTGGTGTAATGGCTTCTCGTACGATCGAGAATGAGCGTGACCGTCGTATGACGATCATGACTACAACATTTATTCCTTGTGGAGCTAAGCTTCCGATCATCGCACTTATCGCCGGTGCATTTTTTGATAACGCAGGCTGGGTAGCATGGAGCGCATACTTTGTAGGTATTGCAGCGATCATCTGCTCTGGTATAATATTAAAGAAAACAAAAATGTTCTCAGGAGATCCTGCACCATTCGTAATGGAGCTTCCTGCATATCATCTTCCTACAGTAGGCAGCGTACTCCGCAGCATGTGGGAGCGTGGCTGGTCTTTCATCAAGAAAGCTGGAACAATCATCCTTCTTTCAACAATCGTGCTTTGGTTCCTTATGAGCTTTGGCTGGGACAACGGAGCATTCGGCATGATCGATCAGGAGACACAGCTTAATGAGAGTATTCTTGCAAAAATAGGTTCAGCTATTTCATGGATATTCGCACCACTTGGATGGTGTAATGATGGTGAGGGCTGGAAGATGGCAGTAGCAGCTATCACAGGTCTTATCGCAAAAGAGAACGTAGTAGCAACTTTCGGTATGCTTTACGGATTCGGAAGCGAAGTAGCAGAGGACGGACAGGAAGTATGGGGAAGCCTTCAGGCAGCTATGCCGGCTATTGCAGCATATGGATTCCTTGTATTCAATCTTTTATGTGCACCTTGCTTCGCAGCAATGGGAGCAATAAAGCGTGAGATGAACAACACAAAATGGTTCTGGTTTGCAATCGGATACCAGTGTGGTCTTGCATATTTAGTAGCACTCTGCATATACCAGATCGGTTCACTGTTTACAGTCGGAATTTCTGGAATAGGTTCAGTAATTGGCCTGATCGTCGCAATTATAATTGTGATCGGATTCTTCTACTTACTTTTCAGACCGGAAAAGAAAGCAAACAAATAATCCAAAAATGGAGGGATTATAAATGATAGGTTCAATAATTATTTTAATAGTACTTGCAATAATTGTGTTCTTTATTGTGCGTCATATGATACACAATGTAAAGAATGGTAAAGGACTTGATGGCGGTTGCGGTGGTGACTGCTCGAAATGTGGTGGCTGTCATTGATCCTTCTTTATAGGAGATGAAAATGTCAAAAGAAGTATTGGAACAAAAGGAATTGATCGTTGAAAAACTCAAAGAAAATGGTTGCCGTATAACAAAGCAAAGACTCATACTTCTCGACGTTATTTTAAGTCAGGAGTGTGGAAGCTGCAAAGAAATATACTATCGTGCATCTAAGATAGACGATTCTATAGGAACTGCAACTGTATATCGTATGATAAATACTCTTGAGGAAATAGGTGCGATCAATCGCAAGAATATGTATAAAGTAGAAGTTTCATAAACGTAAACTTAAGGCAAAACATAAATTTCCCCGCATCGGATTTACATCTGTGGCGGGGGAATTTTAAAAGAAAAAATTATTGATAAAAATTATCATAAACCGTTAGGCATATTATATTTTCAATAAATTAAAGACCAGGGTAGACATTTACACTTCAAATTAGCCTTGAATAACCAACAAATCGGGTACTATAATGTAAAAAACGCACAAAAATATGTGTACTGTGCGTAAAAAGATAAAGAAAAATATAAAACACAGGAGGAAAATATTATGTCATTTAATTGGAAAGCAACAGGATTATTCGCAGCAGGAGTAGCATTCGGAACAGCAGGAATCAAAGTTTTATCAAGCAAAGATGCTAAAAAGGCATACACACACTGCACAGCAGCAACACTTCGTGCTAAAGATTTCGTTATGAAAACTGTAAACACAGTGCAGGAAAATGCAGAGGATATCTACGCTGAGGCTAAGAGCATCAACGAGGAGCGCGCTGCAGCAGCAGAGGCTAAGGCTATCGAGGATGCAAAGGAAGAAGAAGCTAAAGCAGCTGCAAAAGAAGCTGAAAAAGAAGAGACAGCTACAGAGGAAAAGACAGAAGAATAATCATAACATAAAGACAGAGGCAGCATATGAAATTTACAATAAAGCATGAGTCGAGAGGGCGTATGCGTGTTCATATGGAGCAGTATCGCATGTCATATGAGCAGGCTGACACTTTACTCTATGTAATTCATAATCATAAGAATGTAACATTTGTAAAAGTATATGACAGAACGGCCGATGCTGTTATAGAGTATGTCGGGGACAGGGAAGAGATAATAGATCTTCTCCGCCATTTTCACTATGAAGATGCCGATGTGCCAAAGACTGTTATCTCTACATCGAGCCGCCAGCTCAATAATTCCTACCAGGAGAGAATGGTAGGAAAGATCGTATGGCATTATGGCAAAAAATTGCTGATGCCTGTCCCGATAAGGACAGTGCTTACGATCGGCAGGTCGGTAAAATATATCGGAATGGGACTTAAATGTCTGTTTAACAGAAAGATAGAAGTGCCGGTACTTGATGCGACCGCCATTTCGGTATCACTTATAACAAGAGACTTTGATACGGCTGGATCTATTATGTTCCTTCTCGGAATAGGTGAGCTTTTAGAGGAGTGGACACACAAGAAATCAGTAGGAGATCTTGCCAGAAGCATGTCCCTTAATGTAAGCAAAGTATGGCTTAAGACACCGGAAGATCAGGAAATCCTTGTGGAAGCTTCCGAAATCCAAAAGGGTGACCGGGTAGTAGTTCATATGGGAAATGTCATCCCGTTTGACGGCGAGGTAGTAGATGGCGAGGCGATGGTAAACCAGGCATCGCTTACCGGAGAATCCGTTCCGGTTGCCAGAAGTTTTGGAAACACTGTCTTTGCAGGAACAGTTGTCGAGGAGGGCGAACTTACTGTAAAGGTAAAAGCCATCGGAGGCAATAACCGCTTTGACCAGATCGTTACCATGATAGAAGAATCGGAAAAACTTAAATCCGATCTCGAGGGCAAGGCAGAACACTATGCAGATAAGCTTGTTCCATGGACGTTAGGAGGAACAGCTCTTACATATCTTCTTACAAGAAACGTTACAAAAGCAATGTCTATACTTATGGTTGATTTTTGCTGTGCACTTAAGCTTGCAATGCCTATCTCTGTACTCTCTGCTATCAGGGAGGCAAGCCTTTACAATGTGACAGTAAAGGGAGGAAAATTCCTTGAGGCGGTTGCAGATGCGGACACAATTGTTTTTGACAAAACGGGAACGCTTACAAAAGCACGTCCTACGGTTGTAGATGTGGTTACATTTACAGATGACTATACTGCAGATGATATGTTAAGAGTTGCGGCATGCCTTGAGGAGCATTTCCCGCATTCTATGGCGAAAGCCGTTGTGGATGCGGCAGCCAGAAAGAATCTTATGCATGAGGAAATGCACACGAAGGTTGAGTATATAGTAGCGCACGGGATTGCAACTTCAATAGATGGAAAAAGGGCTGTTATAGGAAGCTATCATTTTGTGTTTGAAGACGAAGGCTGTGTAGTCCCACCGGGAAAACAGCAGCTATTTGAGGAGCTTCCGCTGTATTATTCACACCTTTATCTGGCGATAGAGGGACGGTTGACAGCAGTTATATGCATAGAAGATCCGTTAAGACCGGAGGCTTCTGCTGTAGTCAATTCTCTTAAAAAGGCTGGAATAACGAAGGTTGTCATGATGACGGGTGACAGTGAAAGAACTGCTTCTGTGATCGCAGGAAAAGTCGGTGTTGACGAGTATTATGCAGAGGTTCTCCCGGAAGATAAGGCATCTTTTGTAGAGCGGGAAAAGGCATCAGGAAGAAAAGTCATAATGATAGGTGACGGAATAAATGATTCACCAGCACTTTCTGCTGCAAACGTAGGAATAGCCATAAGTGACGGAGCGGAAATCGCCCGTGAGATAGCTGACATAACAGTCGGATCGGACGACCTGTACCAGATCGTTACACTTAAATATATAAGCAATGCGCTTATGAAACGTATAAAGAAGAACTACAGGCAGATAGTTGGATTTAACTCGGGTCTTATTGCACTCGGTGTGGCAGGAGTGCTGCCGCCGACGACAACGGCTCTTTTACATAACAGTTCAACGATACTTATAAGTTTAAACAGTATGAAAAATCTCCTTGAGTAGGTGCTTTTTATAAAGGCAGTTTATGGGACTTATGCATTTAAGCTATATCTAAAAGTCCCATGACTGCTTTTTTTTTATGCCGCAATATGCTATTATAAGGTGATAAAAAAATAGAGGAGAATCATCATGAAAGAAACAAAATCAAGGGGCAGCTTCTCCGGAAATATCGGTTTTGTCCTTGCAGCAGCAGGAAGTGCAGTGGGACTTGGAAATATATGGAGATTCCCATATCTGGCAGCTAAGGACGGCGGAGGACTGTTTCTCTTATGCTACCTGATATTAGTACTGACATTTGGATTTACACTTCTTACCACAGAGATTGCGATAGGACGAAAGACGAGACAGAGTCCGCTTACCGCTTATGGTGTCATACACCCAAAGGCGAAAGGGATAGGCATACTTGCATGTCTTGTACCTGTAATCATTCTGCCATATTATTGTACAATAGGAGGCTGGGTGCTTAAATACTTTGCCATATTTATGACAGGAGGAGGCGGTTCGGCTGCAGAAGATGGCTTTTTTTCAGGTTATATTTCAAGTGATATTGCGCCAGTCGTTTTCGGGATCGTCTATCTGGGACTTACAGCTGCAGTTGTTATAGCAGGAGTAAATAAAGGAATTGAACGCTTCAGCAAGGTGCTTATGCCGATCCTGTTCTTCCTTATAATAGGCATATCGATATTCTGCCTCACACTTGACTATACAGATGCATCAGGCACCACAAGAACCGGACTTGAAGGACTAAAGATATATTTGATACCGGATTTTTCGGATATTACTTTTAACAAGATATTTACAGTATTTATAGACGCACTGGGACAGCTTTTTTATTCGATCAGTGTTGCCATGGGAATAATGGTAGCATATGGATCATATGTAAAAAAGGATGTAAACCTCATGAACTCGATCAACCAGATCGAAATATTTGATACTCTTGTTGCATTTTTTGCAGGCCTTATGATCATCCCGGCAGTTTTTGTGTTCATGGGACGCGATGGAATGTCAGCCGGAGCAGGACTTATGTTTATATCTCTTCCGAAAGTGTTTTATGCTATGGGACCTGTGGGAAATGTTATAGGATTTGCATTTTTCCTTATGGTTACATTTGCGGCGCTTACATCATCCGTTTCCATTATGGAGGCCATAGTTTCGAGCATGATGGATAAGTTCCATTTATCCAGAAGAAAGAGCGCAGTGATAGTCACGATTTATGCGTTTATAATGGGAACAATAGTGTGTATGGGATACAATAAATTATACTTTGAATTTAAGCTGCCAAACGGAACAAAAGCACAGATACTTGATGTAATGGATTATCTGAGCAACAATTGTCTTATGCCGCTTGTTGCCCTTCTTACATGTATACTTATCGGATGGGGTGTAAAGCCGAAGACGATAATAGACGAGGTTACAGAGGGTGGATTCAAATTCAGGAGAAAGACATTATACATTATAATGGTAAAATTTATAGCTCCTGTAATGCTGGTCCTTCTGCTGCTTCAATCACTCGGAATAATCAAACTATAAAATGATCAAACTATAATAAGATCGGCAATAAGATCAGAAATAAGATCAGCACATTACAGAAAAAAGATAAAAAATATACAAAAAATATACAAAGATATTACTAAAAAAAGACATTTAGACAGAAAAACTTCTTTCTAAATGTCTTTTTTATTTTTGCCTGTAAAAATACTGGACTTTTATACTAAAATGGTGTAGTCTTATTTAGTCATAAGTAAATATATAGCTATAACTAAAAGAGGAATATACGAAATGGAAACAGTAACTACATCTACAAATAAGGAAGTTGAAATTGACTTATTAGAGTTATTTCAAGTTATGTTAATGCACTGGAAGAGTCTTATTGCATCAATGGTGCTTCTTGCTGCAATTTTCGGATTGTTCACGAAATTTACATTTACACCGGAATACGAAGCGGCATCTGAGCTATACGTGCTGTCAAAGTCGACATCTATAACAAGTCTTGCAGATATCCAGGTTGGAACAAGCCTTACGAACGATTATGAATATGTTATCACCGGAAGGACGGTATTATCTACAGTTATCAAAAATCTCGGACTTAAGGATACATATGAGGAGCTTAAAGCGAGAGTCACAATCGAAAATCCGACAGATACCCGAGTAATAAGGATTGTCGTAAACGACAATGACATAGAACAGTCAAAACAGATCGCAGATGAGATCGCAAATGTTTCATCCGCATACATAGCTGACAACATGGATCAGGCACAGCCTAAAAAGATTCAGAGTGCATATGCATCAAGCAAACCGGTAAACAATAATATACTCAGGAATACACTTATAGGTGCTCTTCTTGGACTGCTTCTTGCAGCGGGACTTGCAACAATACAGTACCTTTTAGATGACTCAGTTTCAAACGCTGATGATCTTGAAAAGAAGACCGGAATGAAAGTACTTGCCTCACTTCCACTTGAAGATACGGTTGAGTATGATGGCGAAAAGAAAAAGAAGAAAAAGAAGAAGGTTGTATAAATATGGAAACAGTGATCATAAATCAGATAAAGAAACAAAGCTATACAATGAAAGAATCCCTTCGAGCTTTAAAAACAAGCATAAGCTTCAGTGGAAAGGGGATAAAATCGATCCTTTTTACAAGCAGTGTGCCGAATGAGGGTAAAAGTACAGTTGTAATGGATCTGGCACGTTCTATGGCAGATTCCAAAAAGGCGGTGCTCATAGTCGATACTGATATGAGAAAATCAGTACTCGTCGGCAGATTGAGAGCCCAGGTTGAGAGCGGTGGAACGATTTATGGACTTTCACATTATTTATCAGGTCAGGTTTCACTTGATAATATCGTGTATGCGACAACCATACCGCGTGTATTTATAATTTTTGCCGGACATGAAGTGCCGAACCCGACCGAGCTTTTAGAGTCAAAAGAATTTGCGGAGCTTATAAAATTCGGAGAGGAAAATTTTGATTACGTATTGGTGGATACACCACCTACAGGGGCGGCGATAGATGCAGCTGTTGTAGGTAAAAACGTGGATGGTGCAGTTGTAGTTGCCGCACAGAATGCCACAAGCAGCCGTGCAATAATAAATACCAAAAGAACACTCGAGGATTCAGGTGTCCGTATACTTGGTGCAGTCCTTAACAAGGTCAAATTTGAGGGAAGCAGATACGGCGGATATTACGGATCTTATTACAAGGGTTATTATGGCGGATATGGCGGATACTATGGACACTATGGACATGATAATGATGATGATGATGAAGACGAGAAAGAATCGTTAGATTTTGTTGATGAAACAAAATCTGATAAAGACAAAGAAAAGAAGATTCCGGTTAAAAGCGGCAGTAAAAGAACCACAGGAAAAAGACCAGCAGGAAAAAGAAACGAAAGCAAAGCTGATGGTAAGACGAACCGTGAGGGATAAATATGGACTTTAGAAAAAATGGTGGGAAATATCTGGTAACGATCGAAGTTATAATTCTGATAATAGTCCTGGTATTGGGTGTTTTGCATTTTATAATTCCGGGTGGAAGTAAAAACAAAACGTCAGCAGATGGAAAAAATAATGCAATATCAGGGACAGAATATATCTGGAGTGCGACAGAAACCGGTTCTGATACAGAAGCAGGACAGACCACAGCGGATGCGGCAGGAAATACGGCTGTTATCCAGGTGGATGAAAACGTTACACAAGCAGAATTTTCAGAAGCGGTAGAGCAAAAAATCGCAGAAATGTCAGTTGAACAGAAGGTGTGCCAGCTTTTCATCACAAGGCCTGAGGAGGTCACAGGTGTGACACAGTTTACGCAGGCAGGAAAGAAAACACAGGAATCACTTGCAGCATACCCACTTGGCGGATATGTATTCGGAACTGGCAACTTTAACGGTGTCACCGCAACCAGAAATATAATGGCAAATATCAATAAGTATGTAAACACACAGAAAACTATCCCTATGTTTCTGGCTGTAAACGAGGCGGGCGGAGATAATTCACCGCTTGCAGCGGGAAATGCTTACGAGGTGCAGCCGGCTATGTCCGGTATAAAAACAGCAGAAGAGGCCAAAACAAGCTCAGGTAAGATTTCGGAATACATGAATGAAAGCATGCTCAATATGAATTTGGCCATCCCTGTTTCTACAAGCAGCGAATGTGCGGCAGCATTTGTGGATACATATGATGCAGCCGGAATATATACAGCAGCCGGAATATTTCCGGGAGAAAATGTAAGCGATATAAAATCGGTTGAGACCAATTACAAAGCAATCACACAGACAGGCGTCAGCGCACTTATCGTAGGAAACTACAGCTGTAAAAATCTTACAGGCGATGAGACAATGCCATGCAGTGTTTCAACAAAAACCGTCGGATATATAAGAAACAGCCTTGGATATAACGGTATAATCATGACCGCTGATCTTTCGGCCGGAGTATCAGGAAATTACAAGGCAGACAAAGCGGCAGTTTCGGCAGTAAAAGCCGGCGTCGACATGATATATGTTTCGACAGGCTTTGCAGATTGCTACAATGCAGTACTTACCGCAGTACAAAGCGGTGATATCTCACAGGATATATTAGACCAGGCAGTCGGAAGAATTATCACATGTAAAATGGGAGAATAAATATGGCTGACAAACCTAAAAAGAAATCAAATGTTTTTTATTTAGTATGCATAGCTGTAATGATTATCAGCATAGCTTATGTGATCTGGTATTTTGCAGGTCGCAGTAAAAGGATATCGGCAGAGGAAAATAACAGTGAGACACTTCAGTATGCTGCCGAAAATTCCGGTACATACCAGAATGTGACATACAACGGAAAGTCATATACATATAACAGAAACCTCAAGACAATGCTATTTATGGGTATTGACCAGCATGATGAGGCCGGAAGCTACAGCTACAAGGGAACCGGCGGCCGTTCGGACTGCATGATCCTTTTCATAATGAATGAAGCGGACGGCACAGCAAAAATGCTTGAGATCTCCAGAGACACTATGACAAAGATCGCTGTGTATGACACAAAGGGTGAATATGCACTTGATTCGACAATGCAGCTTACGATGCAGTATTCGTTCGGCGATGGAGCCAACAAAAGCTGCCGCCTTACAAAAGAGGCAATATCGAATCTTTTACATAATATTCCGATAGATGAGTATTTTTCTATGAATATAGACGGAATAAAAGTCTTAAATGATGCGATCGGTGGTGTTACACTGACTGTTCCACAGGATTATACAGAAATAGATCCTGAATTTAAAGAGGGTGAGACGATCACACTCGATGGAGAACAGGCAGAAAAATATGTGCGGAAGAGAGATACCTCTGTCACGGGCAGCAATGACGGGCGAATGGAAAGGCAGACACAGTACATAAAAGCACTTTTCTCACAGATGAGGCAGAAAAATGCCAGCGAGGAAACATACGAAAAGCTTATGGATGCAGGATCGGCATATATCGTGACCGATATGCAGGCAGAAGATGTATATAACTTCTCCAAATTCGATCTCGATGACAATGACCTTAAGGTTCCGGGAGAGACAAAAAAAGGCGAATTCAACGACGAATACTATGTCGATGAAGATGCATTACAGAAGCTTATTATAGAATTATTTTACGTTGAAAATTAGTTGTTCCATGAACGCTATTTTTAAATAAACAATCAGATATTTTTATAGGAGGTAGTCCAATGAAGAAATTAGCAGGATTATTTTTAGCTGCTACATTAACACTTAGCATGACTACTGTTGCATTTGCTGCACCAAGTAAGAGCACAACTGTCTCTGACGGTACAACAAAAGAAGGCGCTACAGTAAGCCACGTAATTAAAGATGATGTAAAGGCCGCTGCCGGACTCGTTACAGACGAGAAGACAGGAAAAGTTACATTATCAGATGAGCAGGTAAGCAAAGTAGAGGAAGCCATCAAGGTTTCTACAACAGACGCAGAGTCAGTAGATGTAAAGGTACTTGACGTATTTGACGTACAGGCACCAGCTGATTATGTAGAAGGTAACCCAATCGACATCACATTAGATTATGAGTACACAGACGGAATCCAGGTTCTCCATTTCCAGGATGGACAGTGGGTAGTATTACCTACTAAAAAAGGAGCTGACGGAAAAGTTGTTGCTACATTCACAAAATTCTCTCCAACAGCTATCGCTACAGTTGTAGTTAACAGCAAGAAGACAGAAGAGAATGTAACACCTTCACCAGTTGTTACACCATCAGATAATAACAACACAATCGTTCCTTCAAACACAACAACAACAGATAACAATGCAATCGCACCAGCAGATAACAGCAAGACTCCAGCTGCAACACCAGCTAGCACTGCTAAAACAACTGATGGTACAAAGAATGCTGACGCAACAAAGAAGACAGGTGATGTAAACACAACAGTTTACGTTGCACTTTTAGCTGCAGCAGCAGGCGCATGCGCAATCGTTATCAGAAGAAAAATGGCTAGATAATTAGCCACTTTATGCTCTGGAACACTAATTTTCAAATGGAACACTTTTCAGAGTTCTGAAAAAAGCAAAACCTCGTCCTATGTGCAGCATGGGATGGGGTTTTCTTTAGGTGCCGCAGGAAGAAAATTATTTTCTCGTTGATTGAAGATGGAATTCTACCATGTTATAAAGAAGCTTGCGCTCACTAGGTAACAGTTTACTGTATAATTCATTGAACTCATCCATCATATAATTTTTAGTGGTTACTTTAGCATCGCTAACTAAATCGGCAATATCGCAGTCAACAACAGATGCAATCGAAGCAAGCATTTCAAGGTTTGGTTTTGTGATGCCACGCTCGATCTGACTTATAAAACCGACGGAAACATCGAGCTTTTCGGCTAATGCAGCCTGTGTAAATCCACATTTGTTTCTGTAATCTTTTATTCTTTTTCCTATCAAAATATAGTCTACAAGCATAGATATCCTTTCTTTAGTTATAGCTTTTACTTTAATTTTGTATATTATTACTAATTAATAAAGATAGTCACGGCTAAAAAACATAGTAATGAGTATTGATAAATTTAGCTATCGGTGTTATTATTTAGTCTGTACTAAAAATACAGACATAAATATAAGTAATGGGTAATAAGAGGGAACCTTATTATCTGACGAAAATGTGAAAGTTTAGTGCAATGGAAAGATGAAGAAAGAAATGGTAACGGAAGATGAAGCGGAAGAAGAATAATGTACATGAAAAACAATGGAAGAATGCAAAATTATTTTTGTTACAGATTTCCATTGTGATTTTAAATACAGTGTTGTTCGCAGTTACGTGGTATTTATATTATAAAGGAAAAATGTGGGGAACAACATTCTATCGAAAAGGTGATTATGTACTATTTCTATTATATGTGTGCTTATTTGGTGCTATGGTAAAATTATATGGAGGAATAGCACTTAGAACAAGCAGGATTACAGAACTGATTTATTCTCAAATAGTTTCTATTATTATTACAAATGCCATGATGTACATAATAATACTTTTACTAACGAGAAGACCTAAGAGCATTCTGCCATTGCTTTTAGTTACGGTTATAGAATGCTTTGTCAGTACAGCATGGTCATATGCGGCAAATCACTTATGCAATAAAATTTTTAAGCCGGCAAACATTCTATTAGTATATGACAATGAGGATGCTTATAAGAACGCAAAAGAAATCATAGAGAAATTAGCATGGAGATTTAAATTATCTGGTGAGTTGAGATTATCTGTCAGAAATGACGGATTGAATTCAGATAATGAAAATATAACAAAATTTATTGAAACATATAAAAAGGTCGGCGCAGATTCAGTTATGTTATGTGGACTTGTATCTTCAAAGAGAAACGATTTAATCAAGTATTGTGCAGAAAATGATATAAAAGCTTTTGTACGTCCTAATATTGGGGATTTTATGATAAGTAATGCACAGGTAGTGCAAATGGCAAATCTGCCGGTAATGATATGCGAACGAGCAACACAGGGACTGGTATATATGACAGTAAAGCGAGTAATGGACATTATCATAGCTTTAATAGGTCTTATTTTAACAAGTCCATTTCTTCTTATAACTGCGATTGCTATTAAGGCATATGACGGAGGACCGGTTTTATATAAACAGGTAAGACTTACAAAAAATGGTCGTGAATTTAAAATTCTTAAATTTAGAAGTATGAAAGTGGACGCTGAGAAAGATGGCGTCGCAAGATTGTCATCACAAAATGATGACAGGATAACACCTGTCGGAAAGTTAATAAGGGCATGTCGTGTAGATGAATTACCTCAGCTTTTTAATATTTTAAAGGGTGATCTGACATGCGTAGGACCAAGACCGGAACGACCGGAAATAGCAGCTCAATATGTAAAGGAAATGCCAGAGTTTTCATTAAGGCTTCAGGTAAAGGCTGGACTTACCGGATATGCACAGGTGTATGGTAAATATAATACAGAGCCATATGATAAATTACAGATGGATCTTATGTATGTATCAAAGATGGGAATTGTAACAGATTTGAAGATAATACTTGCTACGATAAAAATACTGTTTATGCCGGAAAGTACGGAAGGAATAGCGCAGGGGCAGACGACAGCGAGTGGAAATAGCGGAACAAACTAAATGCAGTAGTCTGATATTCTGACAGGTAAGGAGAATAAATTGGAAAAAGGTAAAGTGTCAATAATAACACCATGTTATAACGGTGCAAAATATATAGAAGAAACTATTGATTCTGTAATAGCACAGACATATAAAAATTGGGAGATGTTGATAGTAGATGACGGATCGAGAGATGACTCGGCACAGATAGTAACGAAATATTGTGAAAAAGAAAAACGCATTAAATTGATCAGCCAAGAAAATGCAGGTTCGGCGGCAGCAAGGAATAATGGAATAAGAAATGCACAGGGACAGTATATTGCACTTTTAGATGCAGACGATCTGTGGCATCCGCAGTTTCTTGAAAAGCAGATAAATTTTATGAAGAAAAAGGACGCAGTATGTGTTTATTGTTCATATGACCGTATTGATGAAAAATCTAAAAAAAATTTAAGACCGACATATGCAAAGCCGGTAATAACTAAAAAAGATATGAAAGTTATGAATTATATCGGTTGCTTATCAGGCTTATATGACACATCCAAACATGGAAAAATGTATTTGAGAGAAGAACTTAAAAGTATAAGAGATGATTATGCTTATTGGTACGACATAGTAGCACTTGAAGATAAAGCTTATGGCAATGATGAGGTGCTTGCAGATTATAGGGTGCTGAATAATAGTACTACGGGGAATAAAAAGAAGCTGATAAAAAAGCAATATCAGTTTTACAGGCGCTATTTAAAAGAAAATCCATTAATAGCAGTAATTAATGTAATCAGATGGGGAATAGCCGGTGTGAAAAAATTTAGTTGAGGTAAATAGAATGAAAGAACCTTTGATATCAGTAGTCATACCAGTATATAAAGTGGAAAATTATTTGGAGAGATGTGTTAATTCTGTTATAAATCAGACATATAAGAATCTGGAAATTATTCTGGTAGACGATGGTTCACCAGATAATTGTGGAATTATATGCGATAGATATGCAGAAGTTGATGACAGAGTAAAAGTAATACATAAAAAAAATGGTGGATTATCGAGTGCGCGAAATAGTGGGATAGATATATCTTCTGGAAAGTATATTACATTTATTGATTCAGACGACTGGGTTGATAAAGACTATGTAGAGTATTTATTTTATTTAATACAAAAGGATATGACTAAAATATCTATATGTCAACATAAAGTTGTAAATGATAAAAGCACTACAATGAAAGAAACTAGAATTATAAAGGAAGAAAATAATTATGATGTAAAAATGATTTTAAAAAAATGGATATTGGATGATGGAATAGATATATCGGCTTGGGCTAAATTATATGATTTAAGATTGTTTGATAATATTAGGTATCCAGAAGGAATGATATTTGAGGATTTACTAACAACATATAAGTTATTCTTTTTGTGTGATTATATATCAGTAGGAAGTGAAAAAAAATATAAATATTATATTCATGCAAATTCTATATCTAATGGTATTTTTGATAGTAGATATTTAAAATATTCGGAAATTACAGATAAGGTAGTAGATGAAATAGTTGGAAAATATGATATTTTAAAAAAATATGGAGTAATAAGAAAAATCAGAGGAAGATTAAGTACTATAAATCTGATGATTAATTCAAATATTGATTATAGATATATTGAAAAATTAAATGAAATGTTAGTTTATATAAAAGAAAATAAAAAATTTATTCTGAAAAATAAAAATTGTAATAAATCAATAAAAGGTGCAGTATTTTTAATAAATAAAAATTATAAGCTGTATAAAAAAATATGGAATATGCATAGGAAAAAATTGGTGAGTAAAGGTGATTAGTAATAAAAAAATTGCAAAAAATACATCTATGTTGTTATTGCTGAATATAGCTAAGATGTTGTTTCCATTTATAACATTGCCATATTTAACTCGTGTACTATCTGTTGATAAATATGGGGTAGTTGCTTATATAAAAGCAGTTATGAATTATATGCAAATTTATATTGACTTTGGATTTATGCTATCCGCAACAAAAAGAATAGTTGACTGTAGCACAAATTCTACAAAACATGGAAAGGTTATAGGGGAAACATTATTATCAAAAGTAATATTGGCTATACCTGGTGGAGCTTTTTTAGTAATTTTTTCAAATACAAATAATATTTTGAAAGATAATTTAAGCTATGTATTGATCAGCTATCTAGCAGTGTTAAGTTCTATTTTTCTATTCGATTTCTATTATAGGGGAATAGAAAAGATGGAATTGATAACTATTAGATTTATAACTATGAAATTGATTTCAACAATAGCTACTTTAATATATGTGAAGTCAGATAAAGATATTTTACTAATACCAATTTTCGATTTATTGTCATCTTTGATAGCTGTATCTATGGTATTTATTGATTTGAAAAAAAGCGGAGTCAGAATTGTAATTACAGGATTAAAAGGAGCGCTTTGTTCATTAAGAGAATCTGCTATATATTTTATATCATCCATAGCGACAACGGCATTTAGCGCATTTATAACAATAATTTTGGGGATTACTTTAAATGCAGCGGATGTTGCTTATTGGAGTATATGCATGCAAATAACAAATGCTGTACAAGCAATGTATACTCCTATTTCTGACGCAATATATCCCGAAATGATTAAATATAAGAATATAAAAATAGTAATAAAAATATTAAAATTATTTGTTCCAATAATTTTTGTTGGATGTGTAGTTATGTTTTTGGGGGCTAAAGTATTTCTATTTATTTTGGGTGGAAAAAAATATGTTGGTGCTGAATTAGTTTTAAAAATTCTTGTTCCAGTTATGTTTTTCGGTTTTTTATCTATAATCTTTGGATGGCCTACATTAGGAGCCATTGATAAAAATAAAGAGACAACGATTACAACTTTGATAGCAGCTATTTTTCAAGTAGGAATAATAATTTTGTTGATAATAGAAAATAAATTTACATTGATAAATATAGCTATCTCACGAAGTTTAACCGAAATAATATTTTTTTTGTGTAGATGGTATGTTTTTAAAAAATACAGAAAGTTATTTAATTATGATTAAATCATTAAAAATTAGGTATTAATTATGAAATATATTTGTTTGATTATTTGCATTGTGCTATTAACAATAAGTTTGATAAAAGATGCAAATCTATATAAGCCTACTATATTAATGCATGGTTTATGGACAGTAATAGTTTTTTTGAATATTCTAGAATTATTTGGACTTAAAAAAAGTAATGATGTAGTGTATGAATGGGTAATAATAGGACAAATTGCGTTTTATATTGGACATACATTAGGAAATGAAGGACATACATTTACCATATATTTTAAAGAAAAGAAAGTATATAAAGAAAAAGAGATAAATTATAAAATGGTTTATATTTTAGGATATATAACTATTATCTTATTACTTATAGATACGATTATTGCAGTACGGTATTTGCTTAATGGAGCATCATTAGTAGAAATTAGATCATGGTTAAATCAGACATATGAAGAAGGTACAAATCCTATCACTGCAAGAAAGTCATATTTTGAGCAGGTATTTAGGGTGCTTGTTATAGAACCATTTAAAGTGGCTATAATACCTATATGTGCATCGGATATGTTTACCGGAAATGGCAATAGAAAAATGTTTTTTATCACAGTGATAATAGTATTATTAAATGTTATATCAACTGGAGGTTCGAGAATTTCAATTTTGACGCTTGCTATTTCAGTGATAATGGCATATTTGATTATTAGGAGAAAGGGTAATAATAGCAACAAAAAAATACGGAAAAAAATTAGAACTTTATCGTTAATAGGAGTAATAATAGTCGTTTTTTTGACAATGAAAAGATCTAAGACAGGTGTTGTAGAAGAAGGATATTACTATTTTTCTCTATGTTTGCCATTATTAAATTCATGGATAACAGACATAATCAATTGTACTAAAACTTATGGATTATTATCATTTTGGGGAATTGTAAGAATACCATTTCTTGTTATAGAAAAATTAGGATTTCCAATTCCCAATATATATTATACAGCTCAAGAATGTGTTTTAAATGCAAATAAATTTAGAAATGTTGGAGAAAGAATTGCTAATTCGTTTGTTACACCATATTACTATTTGTATATAGATGCTGGTGTAGCCGGAATATTTATAGGAATGTTTATTTTTGGAATAATATGTGGTAAATCATTTAGAAAATTAATGGTATATAAATCACAGGAAAATGTAATTATTCATTGTCTATTAATGCAGGCTGTATTATTAACATTCATAAGATGGCAATTTGTTTCTACTGGATATTTTTTATCGTTTATTATTTTGAAAATATTACTCAAAGATAAGGAAGATTAAATGAAAATAAGTATTTTAACACAACATAGCGTATGCAACTATGGAACACAATTACAGTTATTTGCAACACAAAAGAAATTTTTAGAATATTTTGAAGAAGTGGAATTTATTGATTATAGAAGACCTGATACATATGGAATTGGATTAATAAAGACATACACAAAAGGAAACATTTTTAAAATACCTATTATTTTACCAACTTTTATATATTGGAAATATAGATTTGGCGGTTTTATAAAAAAATATATAAATTTATCATCAAAAAAATATAAAAAATTAACAGATTTTGTAGATTTTGTAGAAGATTCAGATGCATATATTGTAGGTAGTGATCAAGTCTGGAACTCAGGATGGAATAATGGAATTATTCCAATATATTATTTGAGCTTTGTTTCAAAAAATTCACTTAAATATTCATATGCATCTAGCTTTGGAAGAAATACAATATCGGATGATGAAAGCATAAAGATCAAACAATATTTAGATGAGTTTAATGAAATAACAGTAAGAGAGGCATCGGCTGTTAAAATTATAAATGAACAGGTCAATTATCAAAAAGTAAAATTATTATTGGATCCTACCTTAGCATTTTCTGGTATGTTTTGGCGTAAATATGCGTCAGGTAGAAAAATAAATGAAAAATATATTTTGATATATAACTTAAAGAGAAATAAGAATTTTGATAAATTTGCGTCAAAAATTTCAAAAATTACAGGAATAAAATTGTGTAGATTATGTACAAGATTTGATCAGATAATTAAAAACGGTAAAAGTATTATTATTCCTCCGATTTTTGATTTTGTTTCATTAATAGATAATGCAGAAATGGTTATAACGGATTCGTTTCATGCAACTGCATTTTCACTAAATTTAAATACAGAACCTATATGTGTTTTACCTGACAAATATACTAATAGGATAAGCGAATTTTTAGAATATGTTGGATGCAGTCAAAGAATTGTAAAAGATTATAATGATATAGAAGTAATTAATAGGCATGTTGATTTTAATTATGTTAATGAGATTTTGAAAAAAGAACGAAGAAAATATAATATATATTTACAAGATATTGTAGAACAAATTAATGAAAAGGAAAATTTTAAATGAAAGAATTAATTTCGATAATTGTTGCTGTATATAATGGGGAAAATTACTTAAATCAATGCATAGAATCAATTGTTAATCAAACTTATAAAGAATTAGAAATTATTATTGTTGATGATGGCTCAAATGATTCATCTTATAATATAATAAAAAAGTATGGAGAACGTGATGATAGAATTAAAATTATTCATCAATTAAATGGTGGAGTTTCAAGGGCTAGAAATGCAGCATTAGATGTAGCAAAAGGAGAATATATTGCATTTATAGATCAAGATGATTATATTTCGAAAGAATATATAGAGTATTTGCACAAATTAATTATACAAAATAATGCCGACATTTCATTAACACCACAAGTAGATAAATTTACAGAAAAAAGTGGCCACAGTAAAACTATTTTAAATGATGATATTGAATTATGGTCAGGAAATGAAGCAATAATTCAGATGCTTAATTATAAAATAATTATTGCTCCATGGAATAAATTAATAAGAAAATCTGTTATAGATAATAATAATCTTAGATTTATTCCGGGATTATTCGCAGGAGAGGGATTTTTATATTCCATATGTTGTTTTAAATTTGCCAAAAGAGTAGTAGTTGGGAAGAAAAAAATATATCATTATAGATTAGATAATCCACAAAGTGGAATGACAAAATTTAATAAAAACATAGTTATAAATAGTTTGAAGGCACAGCAATTAATAAGGGAAAATTTAATGATTGAAGATAGGAACTTATTTATTTCATGTAAGTATGCAGAATGGCATACTTGTGTTGATTGCTATAATTTTATGGTAGGATGCCATGTTGAAAGAGAATACTCTGATTTATTTAACAAAGTAAAAAGAATTATGAAAGAAGATACAAAATATGCATTTAGAGCCAATGTAGGCAAAAAAGATAAGATAAAAATAGTCGGCTATTACATAATTCCAAATATAACTGCAAAAATCATCAATAGATTTAGAATTAGAAAATTTACTAGAGACATATAAGGTAAGCGATGAATAACATACCGTTCCAAATACTTTGATTGGTAATCTGTCCAGAGTACAGAAAATTTATCTAGTTACAAGAAGGATGGGCATGAGGAATTTAGAAATTCATTTTAGAAGCCTCACCGGTTTAAAATAATAACTTGAATAAATATTTTCTTTATAGTACTATATATGCTGAGCGTTAGTTTATTATGGTAGAACACCTTTTAGAAGGGAGGACCCGGTTCAATTCCGGGATGCTAAAGCTCATTGAATCTTTAGTGATTTTTAGCATCCTGAAATTCCTTATACACAACTATGGCAGAAGAAATATTTATAGCAAGTACTGAAAATTTAAAAGATTTAAAAAAACAAAGAAAAAGGATTTGCGCTTTAGTTAATAGAGCTATTCGAGAGAAAAAAGATGCTGATTTAACCTCGCTGACGAAAGTATATGCACTTCTTTATTCTGCTTATGTAGAAACCTCTTTTTTAAAACTCATTCATACTCCTAAAGCATTTACAGAATCCGAAATTATGCAGATAATGGCTGAACATAATTTAGAGGAAAAATGGGTTAAATGTGTTAATCTTGCATTTAACAGGCTCAACACCACAAATTTGGGAGAAGTTGCCAATAAAAAGCAAACATTAAATAGACTTATGCAAGAATATATTATTAAACCTAGCCTAATAAGAAATAAAGTTGCACATGGACAATGGATTTATTGCTTAAATAGTGATTGTACAAAAATAAATCAAAACACAACTACTCAAATAGGCAACCTAGATTTTGTTAAAATCGAAAGGTATTTCTGTATATATGACAAATTCCATCAATGTATTTTGGATCTACTCATATCACACAAAACACATTTTCGAGACTATTATCAAATAATAGCAGAACTCAAAGATTATATTGAATCAACAAAATCATGGTCGTTAGAAACAAAAAAGCATAAAATATTATCTTCTATCAAATATCAAAATTATAAAGAAAAGTATTATAAAAATGGCGCTTATTAAAAATAATAGATTATTTTAATCGGTAAATACTTTATAGCCGGATTAAGATTTGATATCATGTATGAGCTACTTTGCATAGCGGGCAGCCTGCATGATATGTTTTTTCTCTTTGTCTGAGCAGTCCGGCATTATGTCTGTAAATTCTTTAGAATATGGTTCTTTGTCGTAGGTTATTTCTCCAAATAAAATTGCATCAGTTGAGACAGATAGGGCATTGGATATCGCTATGAGGGAGTCAATGCTCATTTTGGAGTGCCCATTTTCAATGTTTGATAAGATTTTTAAATAGATAAGATGTTTTTAATGTTATTTAACAAAAATGGTTTACTTTTGAAAGAATAGTGGTACTATAGACTTATAACAAAACTGTTTTAATAGTAGTTTAGAGGAATGATAAATATGGAAACATACAGACGACAAATAAAATTTTGCTATTACAAAGTAGCAAAGATAGAGATTAATGAAAATGAGCAGTCACATGTTGTAGGCAAATTTAATTTGGCTGAGTGGCTCATGAGTATGAAGAGTAAAGCTCTCGTACAGCGTAATGTGAAGCTTTCCGATTGTATTGTGAATTTAGGTGAATATAGATTTGATAGTGAAACAGAAATATATGCTATTAGAGCTTATAAGCTTAGAGATGCTAATATTCCATCTAAGCTAAAAGAAGGCGAGGATGCGACTCCGATTCCGCCGGATCCTGATGAATATATTGGAGAAGATATAAATTTTTTATATGATCGGAAAAGAAGTATTTGTATGTTACAACAAAACAGAATGTCAATAGGTGTCAGTAGACTTGCTGAATGGATAAATCAGATTTGTCCAATGGAAAATTATAAAGTTGCTTTTATTCCTATATCAGACAAATTTGATGCAAATAGAATTGGTAACAGACTGGTCCGAACATTTGAAGTTTCATTTGCTAATTTTGAGCCTGACAATAAAAAAGGAAGCCTGGCGGAGATGATAAAAAGTGTAAATAAGTATAAGGGAACCACTGCCAAAATTACAATAAGTGTCGGACGTGAAAAAAAGCGGAACTGGACAAAGCAGGTATTGTTGATTTGATAAACGATGTACAAGACAATTCGGGAATGATAAATAGTGCAAAAATTAAATTAAAGAGCGATACGTCATATAGTGATGATGATAAACCGAGGGTTGAAATAGTAGATTTGCTTGAGAATGCTATACATGACTATATTGCTTTTGACATAGAAAAAAAGAAACCTCTTGAATTTACTTATGCAAAATCAAGAATGCTTGAGAAATATAATGAAAGATTAGAAAAATTGGATCATTTATGTGTATGGTGATTATATGAAAAAACTAATAGAAATGGTATATCCATATGTACTATCAGTTATTATTTTTGTGTTATTCAAATTTGCAAAAAATAGTTTATATCAAAGTAAGAATATTAATGATGCACTTGATGCGGTTATTACGGTATCATCACTTATTATAGGATTTTTAGGTGCGGTATTGCCTGTTATAATGAGTATGAAAAATGATTCAAAATTGGTCAAATATGTTTTTGAAAGAGATAAAGATAAGCTGTTTTTAAAGTATATTAAGCAAACCTTGATAGTTGGGGTTTTAGTTATTATTGTTTCTGTTACAGTATATTTTCGAGATCAGTATAAAGATACTTGGTATGAAAAATGGAATATTTCAATTTTGGCATATATGTTATCATGTTTTTTATTGTGCACGTACAGATGCTTTAGTAACATGTTAAATCTTATTTTTATGAATGATGTTGAACTTTTTTTAGACGATGATTCTTTCAGAAGAAAGACTCCAAGTGAATTGGAGTTTGAGAAAGAATGTGAGAAGCGATAACAGTAAGAATTGACAGGCTGCGTTGATTCTGATAAACGAGTGTATCTGCAAACAGGCATAACAGAGATGCTTTATTCCTTGGATTTCATTGAAAGAGGCTACAATCTCTACATTCTTGGTGAATCTGATGCAGGAAAGTCCTATCTTGCAATCGCTATCGTGAACCTGCCACCAAGAAAGATGATGGGCATTGATTCCGAGGGTATAAAGCCTGTTTTAAGGGATTTGGGATTCAACGATGTTAGAGCAGCTAATGAGATTAATTCCTCAGGAATGATTAACACACAGATAATAAATAGAATAATTTCAGATGATTTAGTTATTGCGAATCTAACAGATAATAAGTAGCATGCAGCTGTCGCATTCGTGAATGGGCTGCAATGGTTCAGGAATGCCGGAATCGTCCAAATAGCATGTCCGTAGACGAATGGTGTCGGGCAAATAACATCAAGCCTTATAATTATTTCAAATATTTTCTGGAAGATTTGATTGTGAAATGCAGGTCTCACAGAAGTCCAATTTTCCAAAGCGGATGAGATACTATCAGGGGATGATAGATTTAAATCTTATAGAACGTGGCGCAGATTATAATGACATACGAAAGAGTTATATCATATTTATCTGTCCGTTCGATGTATTTGAAAAAGGTTTTCACAAATATACATTTGAAAATCAATGTATAGAAATGCCGGAACTAAAACTGGATGATGAAACAAGAAAGATATTTCTGTGTGCAGGAGGAACGGCAGATGATGTGTCAGATGATATGAAAGATTTTCTAGACTGGCTTATTGGAAAACAAGGAAAATCAGAACTGGTAAAAGCATTAGATAATGCCGTGCAGAAAGCACGGAATCATGAGGAATGGAGGCTTGAGTATATGACATTACTTATGAGAGATCAGGAAATGATAAGAAGGGGACGACTTCAGGAGATTTTTTTGTCGGTACAGGAAGGTGATTATTCGATAGAAAGAGGAGCACAAAAATCCAATATGTCTGAGAAAGAATTTGAAGAGTTAATGGTAAAGGAAGGCTATAAGCTGCCGGCAGAGGCTTAAGTGTATTTATAATATGCGAAAATACGGCATATCAAAAGAGAAGCTCTTGAGATATTCCGCAAAAACCTATATAATTAGATTATTGTAAATAAATTAATCAAGATATGCGAAGCAACGTAAAAGACTTGTTGCTTTGCATATTTTAGATTATGTGAAATTTAATAAAATATATAGTTGTGGCACTTTTTTTATCATATATAATAATTATAGGGAGAGAATAATTGTGAGGGAAAGCAGATAAATGAAGAAACATGAAGAACATAGATTTACGGATGATAGATTTAAATCTTATAGAACGTGGAGCAGACTATAATGACTTACGAAAAAATTACATCATATTCATCTGTCCGTTTGATGTAGAGGAATGGAGGCTTGAGTATATGACATTACTTATGAGAGATCAGGAAATGATACGAAGGGGACGAGAGGGAGGATTACAGGCAGGATTAAAGGAAGGATTAAAGGAAGGACGACTTCAAGAGATTTTTGTGTCGGTACAGGAAGGCAACTATTCGATAGAAAGAGCAGCACAGAAAGCTGGTATGGATATCCAGAGTTTTGAGAAAGCGATGGTAGATGCTGGATATAAGATTCCAGAATGTGTTTAATACTTAGAAACAGGGGATATCATTTTGGCAAGTTTGATGTCTATTGTCCTTGGGATGTGATGAATTATTTGGGATTGGCAGATGATTTGAAAAATAAGTATACACTGTTGGGAGATACAATAGGTGATTTATATAGAACATTATTTATATTTGTTTAAACAACATAATCGTCCGTGGTCGGATATGGAAAAAGGTATATTTATCATGATCATGGCATTTACAGTTGCTATGTGTTTTATTGCAGTATTAAGAAAAAAGATAAATATCTTAAAGGCAATAGCGATAATCTGTCTGGTAATATGCTTTTGTTTTTTGTATGCAACAACGCTTTTTACAAGGCAGCCGCTGGAAAGCAGGCAGTTTAGATGCTTATTGGCACAGGATTGGAAATTGTTTGCAGCGGGAGTGCAAAGTGAGCGTGATCAGGTAACACTAAATGTGATTTTATTTTTGCCATTTGGCATTTTATGGGACATTATAAGGGAAAACAAAAGCAGTTTGAAGGAATGTGCCGTTATCGGAGGCCTTATTTCACTTTCAGTGGAAACTATGCAGTATATTTCTACAAGAGGAGTCTTTGATATTGAGGATCTGCTGACAAATATAATAGGAATGATAATTGGCACAGTGATAATAAAAGTAATTTATATTATATAAGCGACCATGGAATATGAAGCGATTGTGAGTGCAGAAGACTATAAAATATATGTTATAAACGATAAGGCTGTCATAACATCAAGTGACGTTGAAGAGTCACAAATAAAAGATGCTATAGGATAATAAGGTTATAATATAGACAACAAAAGGAGAAAGAATTACTATGAATTTTATATTTGTAGCACTGGGCGGTGCTGTAGGTGCAATGGCCAGATATGCAATCAGCCTTATACCATTAAAAACTGAATTTCCTTTTTTAACCTTGATCACAAATGTAATAGGTGCAATTCTGATTGGATTTATTGCTGGAATAACAAGTGGCAGGGATGGAGTATCCAGGAACATGGTTTTATTTTGGAAGACTGGTGTATGCGGTGGCTTTACCACATTTTCTACATTTTCGCTGGAATCCTATAATCTGTTTGAACATGATCACTGCCTGCTCGGATGCGGATATGTGTTGCTGAGCTGTTTAGGATGTATATTTGGTGTAATGTGTGGCGAAAAACTTGCTGCAATGATCAAGTGACAAATATATTAAAGGAATAGTACATAAATACACATTGATGCCGGTGAAACGGCTGAATGTTTACAAATCTTATATGTACTCGAGAGTACATTTATATAAAAAGGAGAAGATACAATATGGAAAAGATCAGCTTACTTCATCCGACCGGACATGGAGATGATTACACACAGCTTTCGGATGTGACAGTACACGATCTCGGGTTTGATACCATATGTGAGCAGCTTTCCGATAAGGAACAGGAAAGGCGCATGATACTTAAGGTGATGTCGAACATGACGGCTGATCCATATGTGGCGAAGTACCGTGGGGATATTTTTGATGACATAATGAAATATCCGGATATGAGAAATAGGATGCTTGAAATATTAAATGAGGTCAAATTTTTAAAGGAGTTTGGCAGCTTCAAGCGTGATTATGACGAGACGGCAGGTGCATGGGATCTTATACACAGGCTTGACGAGATAAGTGATTATATAAAGTCTGTGGAGGCGATACAGAGCTGTCTTGACGGAGTGGAATTATCGGCACAGGGACTTCTTGATCTAAGGGAGTATGTGCAGCATATATATACTGACAGCGGATTTGAAGAACTGAAAAAAGATATTTCCAACCTAAAAGCTACTACGGATTCGCTAAAGAGTGTGACAGTGGGGATCAATTTAAATGACAGATTTGAGGCTGAGTCCATAGGTCTTGTGTCCATAAATAACAAGCCGTACACGAGATCAAATATCGTTGGAAATTTCTGTGATATGCTCATATCACGTGCAACGCAGAAAAAGGATATAAACGAGGATCAGCTTGTGGAAAATAAAAATCTGCATTTTCATCCTTTTTCTGCAACGGAGTCACAGATACTTGAAGCAGGAGCAAAAATGAGCGTGATGTCTGCAGCAATGAAAAATCCACTCATGATCGGTCTTGCGGGGGTGGCAGAGGGCGATACAACGCAGGATATCACAAGATATATGGATAAGGTGACAAATCATATGATTTCCACGATCGTAAAGCGTCTCCGTGATACTTTGTCCAAATATGTAACTATAACGATCACAGATATAACAGGAATCATTCCTGAGTTTATTTACTATATAAGATGGGCAGAATATATAGAAAAAATGCAGGCGGAGGGATTGAAATTCAGTCGGGCTGTTGTATCCATAACAACCCACGCATGCGGCATATACAATATGAAGCTGATTCCTGTGGTGTCAGAGGAACATGAGACGATCGTCACAAATGATCTGGATTTTGACGATGAGCATTGTGTATACATCCTTACAGGTGCAAACCGCGGTGGAAAAACTACGATAACACAGGCAATAGGACAGCTTTTTGTAATGGCGCAGGGCGGCATATATGTGCCGGGCGATTCATTTGAATATGTGCCGGTGGATTGCATATATACCCATTTTCCGGCTGACGAAGATAAGACGCTCGACCTCGGACGTCTTGGTGAGGAATGTAAGCGTTTCAGGGAAATATACAGTGCAGCTACCCAAAAAAGTCTGCTGCTCTTAAACGAAACTTTTTCAACTACATCATTTGAAGAAGGATATTATATCGCCAAAGATTCGGTCAAAGCTATTTTGAAAAAGGGCATAAGAACGATTTATAATACACACATGCACAAGCTCGGATATGAGGTGGATGAGATAAATGCCGCAGAATCAGAGGCTCCGGTTCGTGCTGTATCGCTCATAGTAAAGTCGGATGCAGGAAAAAGATCATTTAAAGTGGAGCTGGCACCGCCGGAAGGAATGTCATATGCCAGAGATATTGCCAAAAAATATGGAGTGACATATGAACTGTTAACGAATACGCAAGATGTCTAACCCCATTTGTTTTCAAACTGTTATTTTTTTAGGACGTAAATTGTATTTTAACAGGCATTCCGCTATACTGTAGATAAGTATAGCGGATTATTTTAGTTGAGGTTTTTATGGCAGTTACTTTGAAATATAGAGTTGGATAGTGAAAAGGGAGCATGTATGAATAATAACTGGAAAGAAATTATCAGAAAAGATTTATTTGAGCGGCAGGATACAGGGTATGGTGATTTTCAATCAAAATTAATGCCAACAGTTCCAAGGGAAAGAATTATAGGGATAAGGACACCTGTTTTAAAGAAGTATGTAAAGGATCTGTTAAAAAATGATACTATTGAAATAGATGATTTTTTGCATGATCTGCCACATTATTATTATGAGGAAAATAATCTTCATATGCTTATAGTAATGCAGATCAAAGATTATGACCGGGCACTTTCACTTATTGAGGATTTTTTACCATACATAGACAACTGGGCTACATGTGACAGTGGTGTGCCGGCTGTTTTTAAAAAGAATACCGGTAAACTGCTGCCATGTGCATATAAATGGATAGGATCTGATCGACCATATACGATCCGTTACGGGATAGGTGTGTTTATGAGGCTGTATCTTGATGATGGATTTGACATAAAATATGCGGAAGATATAGCAAAAATAAGATCGAAGGAGTATTATGTAAATATGATGAAAGCGTGGTACATTGCCACTGCTCTTGCAAAACAATACGAAGCAGTACTTCCAGTTTTAGAAGAAAAGCAGATGGATGACTGGAGCCATAATAAGGCTATCCAGAAAGCAAGGGAAAGCTACAGGATCACGCCGGTACAGAAGGAATATTTAAAGACACTTAAAGTCTGATAAGAGGAACAGATAAAATAGTTTTAGAAAAACATTTATAGAAAAATATTTTACAAAGGGAGAAAACTGTACATGATCATACAACATAACATGGAGGCTGCAAACGCACAAAGACAGTATAAAATAAATGTTGGTGAAAAAAGCAGAACAGTCGAAAAACTTTCATCCGGTTATATGATCAACAGGGCGGCGGATGATGCTGCAGGGCTTACGATTTCGGAAGAAATGCGCTCACAGATCCGTGGACTTGAAAAAGCATGTAGGAATGTACAGGATGGAAGCTCGCTTGTCCAGACAGCAGATGGGGCTTTAAACGAAATACATAGTATAGATCAAAGACAGCGTGAACTTTTAGTTCAGGCAGCAAATGATACAAACACGGATGCTGACAGGGAAAGCATTGATATGGAAATCTGGATGCTGAATGAGGAAAAGGATCGCATATATAACGACACTGAGTTTAATACAATAAAAATTTTTAAAGGAAAAGACCAGATAATAGATGGACCGAAAACGACTACAGTCACAAACGAGACATGGCCGATCAATGATACAAGTACTTCAGTAAAAAAGGATGTCATATGGGTTGAGAAAAACACTACACCTCCACAGGATGTGCATACCCAGACACAGAGAGTGGTTCCGGGACAATTTTCGTCTACATATACGGAAACCGAAGAACTAAATAAAAAAATGCCGGACGGACATGATATCTTTGATGAAAAAAGTATATATACAACCACGGGATATACAGACATTTACACAGATACACTTGACATTAAATATCAAAAGCAGGGGAAGGATTCAAAATATACGAATCTGCAAAAACCAAAGGACATGGTTGGAGGAAACGGATATATAAATGTCTATAACGAAGCTGGAAATCTGTCGCTGTCGTGTGCGATGTCGCAGCTTGGAGTGAAGTTAGATGACGACCTTGTAGGATATAGTATGTATTACGATTCAAAGATCACCAAAAGTACGACATCTTCTCCTGATGGAAATGTTGCAGAAACAACATTCCAATTAGGTAAAAATGTAACTTTAGTCCAAAAGATAGAGTTGATAAAAAATGGCGACGAACAAAGCTATAACATATCATATGCATTAAACAATGGAGATGCGCAGCCACACAAGCTGGATGTGCGCCTTGCGTTTGATACAATGAATACACCGATCGAATCGGTTAAAAATAAAAATCCGTATAAACTGGAAAATGATGATGCGGAAATAGAAATTAATGGTGATAACAAAGGAACCGGTACATTTAAGACAGTTCTTGGTGCGATAGATGATTTATATGATACGTGGGATGACAGTAAGGTTATAGAAAATGTCAGCGGAATAGTACATACCGGAACAGGCTTCTGGTGGGAAGACAATACGATACCGGCTGGAAACAAAATTGACCTTGGAAGTGTTACATATGGACCTATAAAGCTGAAAAAAGACCCATATGAAGTTGCTACGACAACAGACAGTCAGCGGCAGAGAAAACAGACAGAAACAATAACGACAGAGACTTCAACGATCCAGCCAGAATATCTTGATATCCAGGCCGGTGCAAATGCATGGCAGAATATACCGATAAGATTATATGATCTGTCAACAGTAAAGCTTAAAGAAAATGTTGGGGATACAGACCCGGTATCGGCATTTCATGCAGCTGATTCATTAAAGCATCTCGATCGTGTGATCGACAAAATATCGTCTATAAGATCCTATTATGGTGCAATGCAGAACAGGCTTGGATCGGCGTATAAATAATAACGCAAACTACTCTGAAAATATTTCTGCCAGTGAATCACGTATAAGAGATACTGACATGGAAAATGAACTTGTCACAAACAGTAAATATAATATACTGCAGCAGGCGGGAGAAGCTCTTATTGCGCAGGCTAATCAGAATAAACAGGGAGTTTTGGAATTGTTACAGTAGCTATTTTAATAGATAAGTGATATAATATAACTATCTTAGTAGAAAGTGAGGTTTATGTACATGAAGAAACTTGTCAAAAATTTATTGGCAGCATGTATGTGCCTGTCGATGGCATTTACAGCTGTGCCGGCTGTAAATAGCGGGGAGAGTGGTGCTGGCATTTTTAATGCGCAGACTGTACAGGCTGCAAAAACAGGATTGTATCATGAAGAAAACGGCTGGAATTATTATGAAGATGGTGAATGGTCAAATGCCACAACACTTGTAAAATACAATGGTTCGTGGTGGTATGTTGAGGACGGAAGCATTAATTTTGATGCTGAAACACTTGTAAAGTATAATGGTTCATGGTGGTATGTGCATGACGGAAAAGTTGATTTTAATGCACGTACCCTTGTGGAATACAATGGCTCATGGTGGTATGTACATAATGGAAAAGTCGACTTTAATGCCAATACATTAGTTAAATATAATGGGATCTGGTGGCATGTAAAAGGCGGAAGGATCGACTGGAATAGTTCAACCGTAGTTAAATACAATGGCACATGGTTTTATGTAAGCGGCGGTCAGGTACAATGGAATGCCACCGGTTTATGCAGCTACAATGGAACATGGTGGTATATAAGAAACGGACGGATAGATTTTAATTCACGTACACTTGTAAAATACAATGGTATCTGGTGGTATGTAAATGCTGGAAAGATTGATTTTAATTCATCAACGCTTGTAAAATATGGTGACAGCTGGTTTTATGTAAGCGGTGGTCAGGTTGGCTGGAATGCCAGTGGATATTGTTCATACAATGGAGATCATTATTATGTAAGAAATGGTGTCGTTGACTTTGGTGCAGCATCAGGAGCATATAGCAGTTCTGATAATTACAGCAGTTCATCTTATGATTATTCATATCATAATGATGATCAGAATTCATACACTGTCTATATCACAAAGACCGGTTCTAAATATCACAGCGCAGGCTGCCGTTATTTAAAGAGCAGCAAAATCGCAATTGATGTAGATGATGCAATAGCGCAGGGGTATGATGCATGTAGTGTATGCAATCCATAAATATGATAAAAAGCTATGTGCTAGAAAAATGAAACAATATAGCCATGATTTAAGGTGCTTTGCCGATTGACAAAGCACCTTATTGATTTTATAATAATTAGAGCGTGGGCTGTTTTGACAGTCCTTTATTACTTTACTGGAGGAACAGATATGGATAACGAAGCAGTTGTTTCCAAAAATTTTATTGAACAGATCATAGAAAAAGACTTAGCGGAAGGACATTGCAAGACGGTAAAAACCCGTTTTCCACCAGAACCGAATGGTTATCTTCATATCGGACATGCAAAGTCAATTCTCCTTAACTATGGACTTGCTGAAGAATATGACGGAAAATTTAATCTTAGATTTGATGACACTAATCCTACAAAAGAAAGATTAGAGTTTGTAGAATCAATAAAAGCGGATGTTAAATGGCTTGGGGCAGATTGGGAAGACAGATTGTTCTTTGCATCAAATTATTTCGATAAGATGTACGAATGTGCAGTTGGACTTATAAAAAATGGCAAAGCATATGTGTCAGATCTATCAGCGGAAGAGATAAGAGAGTACAGAGGTACTTTAAAAGAGCCGGGTAAAGAGGATCCTTATTCAAAAAGATCTGTTGAGGAGAATCTTGATCTTTTTGAACGTATGAAAAACGGAGAGTTTGAAGATGGCTCAAAAGTTTTAAGAGCACGTATAGATATGACTTCGTCAAACATAAACATGCGTGATCCTGTAATCTACAGGGTAGCACATATGACACACCACAATACAGGTGATAAATGGTGTGTATATCCGATGTATGATTTTGCGCATCCTATTGAGGATGCTATCGAAGGGATAACACATTCTATCTGTACACTTGAGTTTGAAGATCACAGACCTTTATATGACTGGGTAGTTATGGCATGTGGATTTAAAAATTCACCTGAGGAATCACCGAAGCAGATTGAATTTGCAAAGCTTTATCTTACTAATGTTGTTACAGGAAAGAGATATATAAAACGACTCGTTGAGGACAATATCGTAGATGGCTGGGATGATCCTAGGCTTGTTTCGATCGCAGCACTCCGCCGCCGTGGTTTTACACCGGAATCGATCCAGAATTTCGTAGAACTCTGCGGTATTTCTAAAGCCAACAGTTCAGTCGATTATGCGATGCTTGAGTATTGCATCAGGGAAGACTTAAAGGCAAAGCGTCCTCGTATGATGGCAGTGCTTGATCCGGTTAAAGTTATCATTGATAATTACCCGGAGGGTCAGGTTGAATATCTTGAAGTCGACAATAATGTAGAAAATCCTGAACTCGGAAAGAGAAAGGTTCCTTTTACAAGAGAATTATATGTGGAAAGAGAAGATTTCATGGAGGAACCACCAAAGAAATATTTCCGTATGTTCCCGGGAAATGAAGTTCGTTTCATGAATGCATATTTTGTAAAATGCAACAGCTGCGTGAAGGATGAAAACGGAAATATAACAGAGATACATTGTACTTACGACCCACAGTCTAAAGGTGGCAACAGCCCGGATGGACGTAAAGTAAAAGGAACAATTCACTGGGTATCAGCAGAATACGGAAAACGTGCAACAGTTCGATTATATGAAAATATCGTTGATGAGGAACTTGGAGTATACAATGAGGATGGAAGTCTTAATCTGAATCCAAATTCTCTTACTGTACTTGATAACTGTATACTTGAACCGGCGCTCATGGAAGCAAAGGCATATGACAGTTATCAGTTTGTAAGAAATGGATTTTTCTGTGCCGATTGTAAAGATTCAAAAGATGGACAGCCGGTATTTAATAGAATCGTATCATTAAAGAGCTCATTTAAGCTCCCAAAATAAATAGGTGGTTGAAAATTATGGATTATATGTCGGATTTAGAAAAATTTGGAATAAAAGCAGGTCATATTGAAGAATTATACGCTGATAATTCTCAGGGTAAACCTCAAAAAGCAGTAAACACTGTAAAAGAAAAAGAGCAGGAAAAGGAAGAGGACTTCCTGTTTGATAAGAAGATACAATGTCCGGTTTGCGACAAAGAATTTATGTCTCGTACAGTGAAATCTTCAAAAGCAAGAATGATAGGAACGGACAACGATCTAAGACCAAGATTTAAGTCGATAGATACGTTAAAGTATGGTGTTACATCATGTCCTTATTGTGGCTACAGCGCATTGAACAATGAATTCGTGCATCTGTCCACTACACAGATACACCTTATCCGTGACGGCGTCTGTGCGAAATACAAAGCAAATATGGCAGGTATGCCTGATGTATACTCATACAACTATGCTATAGATAAGCATAAGCTTGCACTTTTCTGTTCGGTTGTCAAAAAAGGAAAGGCAAGCGACAAGGCTTATATCTGCCTTAAGATTTCCTGGCTTTGCAGAGGCAAAAAGGAAGAATTAGAGGCGAAAGGATATGAGCAGTCATCTAAAGAGTACCAGGATGCTGAGAAAGAAGAGCTGTATTATTATGGTCAGGCATTAGATGGCATGACTAAAGCTGTAGCGTCTGAATCCTTCCCGATATGCGGAATGGATCAGAATACAATGGATATTCTGCTTGCACAGATGAACACAAGGCTTGGCAACTACGAGATAGCTTCAAAGCTTGTGTCAAGGATACTTGTTTCTCAGACGGCAAACAGAAAAGTAAAAGATAAGGCACACGATCTGAAAGATGAGCTTGTCAGTATATTAAAAAGAAATAAATAGGTATAAAAAATCCCTTCCAACAGATAATTGATCTTGTTGGAAGGGATTTTTATTAAATAATGATCCAAAACGGATTAATTGTTTTTCTGTTTCTCTAACTCAAGAAGCTTCATTGCACGAACCTTTAATGGAAGTCCGAACAGAGTGATGAATCCATCTGCATCGTGGTGATCATAGAGATCTCCGGTAGTGAAGCTTGCAAGTGATTCACTGTAGAGAGAATATGGAGAAGTAGTACCGGCCTTGATGATATTGCCTTTATAAAGTTTAAATTTAACTTCTCCGGTTACATATTCCTGTGTAGACTCCACAAAAGCCTGTATAGCTTCACGCAGAGGAGTGAACCATTTTCCTTCATACACAACCTGTGCAAGCTGGTTGGCCATATCTTTTTTAACCTTCATGGTATCGCGGTCGAGACATAACTCCTCGAGCTGGTCATGTGCCTCCATAAGGATAGTTCCACCAGGAGTTTCATAAACACCTCGTGATTTCATTCCTACAACACGGTTTTCTACGATGTCAACGATACCGATTCCGTGCTTACCGCCGAGACGGTTGAGCTCACGGATTATGTCTGAAACCTTCATCTCTTTTCCGTTTACTGATTTTGGAACACCTTTTTCAAAAGTCATAGTTACATATTCCGGTTCGTCAGGAGCATGCTCCGGTGAAACTCCGAGAACTAAGAGATGATCATAGTTTGGCTCCTGTGAAGGATCCTCAAGTTCGAGTCCCTCGTGGCTTATATGCCATAAGTTTCTGTCACGGCTGTAGCTTGAATCTGTACTGAATGGAAGATCGATTCCGTGTGCTTTACAATATTCAATCTCAGCTTCACGAGAATCCATTTTCCAGTTGTCCTGACGCCATGGAGCGATTACTTTAATATCAGGAGCTAAGGCTTTAATACCGAGTTCAAAGCGGATCTGGTCATTTCCTTTTCCGGTAGCACCATGACAGATGGCAACAGCGTCTTCTTTCCGGGCAATTTCTACGAGCTTCTTTGCAATTCCCGGACGTGCCATTGATGTTCCGAGAAGATATTTGTGCTCATACACTGCACCTGCCTGTAAACAAGGTACAATATAATCATCACAGAACTCATCTGTGATATCTTCTATGTAAAGCTTTGAAGCACCTGATAATTTTGCTCTTTCGTCAAGACCATCAAGTTCTTCACCCTGTCCGCAGTTTACACAGCAGCAGATCACATCGTAATCATAAGTTTCTTTGAGCCATGGAATGATGGCTGTAGTATCGAGTCCGCCTGAATAGGCTAATACAACTTTTTCTTTCATAAGTAAATGAACCTCTCTTTATATATGTTTGTTTTAAACTGCATTGTCTGGCAGTCAATCACTATACTAAATATATAACAGACTGCCATATAATGCAAGTGAAAAAATATACATTGAAAATGAATATTTATACAAAATTTTGTATATTTTTTCTCTTTACCAATTTCATAAGCTGTACTATTATAGTTATAAAGTTAAAAAGAGATGCCGTATTTAAAAAGGTATTCGGAAAAGAGGATGTACATATGATCAAAGCAGGAATTATTGGTGCGACAGGTTATGCGGGAGCAGAGATTGTCCGTATACTTATGAATCATAAAGAGGTGGAGATAGCATGGTTTGGTTCCAGAAGTTATATAGATCAAAATTATGCGGATATATATAGTAATTTTTTTCAGATCGTTGATGCAAAATGTATGGACGATAATATGGAAGAGCTTGCAGCATCGGTCGATGTTATATTTACAGCAACTCCACAGGGATTTCTGGCAGGAGTGCTGACAGAAGAAATATTAAATAAAGTAAAGATCATAGATCTTTCGGCTGATTTCAGGATAAAGGACGTAGCAACTTATGAAAAATGGTACAAAATAGAACATAAGTCACCGCAATTTATAGATGAAGCTGTATACGGCTTGTGCGAAATCAACAGGGACAAGATAACAAAGGATACGAGACTTGTTGCAAATCCGGGATGTTATACTACATGCTCGATCCTTACAGCATATCCACTTGTAAAGGAAGGTCTTATTGACACAGATACACTGATCGTAGACGCAAAGTCAGGTACATCCGGAGCAGGAAGAGGCGCAAAGACACCAAATCTTTTCTGCGAAGTAAATGAAAGCATGAAAGCATACGGTGTTGCTTCACACAGGCACACACCTGAAATAGAAGAGCAGCTTGGATATGCAGCCGGAAAAGAAATTCTCATAAATTTCACACCTCATCTTGTTCCTATGAACAGGGGGATCCTTGCTACAGAATATGCCACATTAAAGAGAAAACCTGATGGAACACTTCCTGCATATGATGAGATAAAAGCTGTATACGATAAATACTATGCTAAGGAAAAATTTGTAAGAGTATTAAAAAAGGGTGTCTGTCCTGAAACAAAATGGGTCGAGGGAAGCAACTATGTAGATATTAATTTTGTCATAGATGATAGAACTGGCAGGATCGTTATGATGGGAGCACTTGATAATCTTGTAAAGGGAGCCGCCGGACAGGCAGTACAGAATATGAATCTGCTATTTGGGTTTGATGAGGCAGAAGGACTTAATATGGTTCCAATGTTTCCGTAAGATTTGTGATATATGACTTATAGTGAGGGCAAATATGAATAAGATAGATTTTAAAATACGTCAGATGACAATTGATGATTATGAAGAAGTATATAAATTATGGCAGGGAATCCATGGATTTGGAATACGCTCCATTGACGATTCAAAGGAAGGTGTTGACAGATTCTTAAAGAGAAACCCAGGCATAAGTACGGTTGCAGTCGCAGATGATAAAATTGTCGGTGCGATACTCTGTGGACATGATGGCAGAAGAGGCTGCCTGTATCATGTATGTGTGCATGAGGCATACAGAAAATGCGGAATAGGCAAGTCGATGGCGGTTTCATGTATGAGAGCACTTCAGGCAGAACACATAAATAAGGTGAATATCATAGCTTTCAAGAGCAATGAGCTTGGAAATAATTTCTGGAAAGAAGAAGGCTGGACTTTCAGGGATGATCTAAACTATTATGATTTTACTTTGAACGAAGATAATATAACAAGATTTAATAAATAGATAAAATATCCGGATAGAGAGGAATTTATAACAATGGACGAAAAAAATATGGAACAGATAATGGAAAAAGCACAGGTGCTTATAGAGGCACTGCCTTATATCCAAAGGTTTAACCGCAAAATAATCGTAGTAAAATATGGCGGTTCAGCAATGGTAGATGAAGATCTTAAAAAACAGGTGATCCAGGATGTTACCCTGCTTAAGCTTGTAGGATTCAAGCCTATAATTGTACATGGTGGAGGAAAGGAAATAAGCCGCTGGGTTGGAAAAGTCGGAAAAGAACCGGAGTTTATAAACGGCCTTAGAAAAACAGATGCAGAGACAATGGAAATTGCCGAGATGGTTTTAAACAAGGTCAATAAATCACTTGTAAGCCTAGTTGAGGGGTTGGGAGTCCTTTCTATAGGAATCAGCGGAAAAGATGGTGGTCTTCTTAAAGTTAAAAAGAAATATTCAGATGGAAAAGATATAGGATTTGTTGGAGAGATCACAGAAGTAAATCCTAAAATATTATATGATCTTCTCGAAAAGGATTTCCTGCCGATAGTGTGCCCTATAGGAATGGATGAGGATTCAAATTCATATAATATCAATGCTGATGATGCAGCCTGCGCAATTGCAAGAGCTGTTTCAGCAGAAAAATTAGCTTTCCTCACAGATATTGAAGGAGTATATAAAGATCCTGATGATAAATCGACACTGATTTCAGAACTTACTGTAAGTGATGCAAAAAAGCTTATAACAGATGGATTTATCGGAGGCGGAATGCTTCCTAAGCTTAATAACTGCATAGATGCTATAGATAATGGTGTATCGCGCGTGCATATCCTTGACGGAAGGATAGCACACTGCCTGCTTCTTGAAATCTTTACAAATAAAGGAATCGGTACAGCTATCCTTGGGGATAAGGAGAAAAAATTTAATCATGAATAAAGAAAATTACATAAATCAGACAGAAAGTGAATTATTACATACATATAACAGATTTCCTGTAGTGTTTGATCATGGTGAAGGTGTACATCTGTATGATACAGACGGAAAAGAATATCTTGATTTTGCGGCAGGAATAGCTGTATGTGCATTGGGATACAGTAATGAAGCGCACAAAAAAGCATTAAAAGATCAGACAGATAAATTGCTCCACACATCTAATCTGTATTATAATACCCAGATAATGGATGCAGCAAAAAAAGTATTAGATGGCGCTGATATGGACAGGATCTTTTTCACAAACAGTGGAACAGAGGCAATTGAAGGTGCAATAAAGTCTGCAAAGAAATATGCATACACAAGGGATGGACATGCAGGACATGAGATAATCGCAATGAAGCATTCATTCCACGGACGAAGCATAGGAGCACTTTCAGTTACAGGAAATGCACATTACCAGGAGCCGTTTGAACCGCTTATGCCGGGTGTTAAATTTGCTGATTTTAATGATCTTGAAAGTGTCAGATCGCTTGTCACAGATAAGACATGTGCTGTTATCATGGAAACCGTTCAGGGAGAAGGCGGGATTTATCCGGCTGATGAAGAATTTCTCAAGGGAGTAAGAAAGCTTTGTGATGAGAACGATATCCTTTTGATACTGGATGAAATACAATGTGGAATGGGACGAAGCGGAGCTCTTTTTGCATGGCAGAAATATGGCGTAAAGCCTGATATAATGACGGTCGCAAAAGCGCTTGGCTGTGGAGTGCCGGTCGGAGCATTTATGATGACACAAAAGGTTGCCGACAAATCACTTGCACCGGGAGATCACGGGACAACATATGGAGGAAATCCGTTCGTAGGAGCTGCGATCAACGCTGTTTTTGATGAGTTTAAGAGACTTGATATTATAGGACATGTAAATGAGATCGCACCATATCTTGAATCGGAACTTGATAAACTCGTTTCAAAATATGACTGCCTTACGGCAAGAAGAGGTATGGGACTTATGCAGGGAGTAGAATGTACACTTCCTGTAGGAAAAGTATCTGCTGAAGCATTGAATCAGGGACTTGTTGTTATAACAGCAGGAAGTAATGTGCTTCGTTTTGTCCCACCGCTTATTATTGAAAAATCAGATGTTGACGAAATGATAGAAAAACTTTCTAATACACTTGTAATACTTGGCAAAAGCTTGTAAAATATAAAAGACATCGATCCTCCTTCTGGAAATCCCCGGAAGGAGATATATGAAAAAAATATTATATTTTATTACTGTATTGACTATGGCAGTATTTATATTAACCGCTTGCAGAAAGAATGATGCGACGGTGTATTTTGCGTCTGAAAATACACAGGCTGATCATGATGAGGACGTATCATATCAGTCCACAGAAAATTCTGATACATCAGTAAAAGAAAGCAGCAGTGAAAATGAAGATCAGGCTGCTGAAGTTGTGGTGTATGTCTGTGGAGAAGTCAATGATCCAGGTGTCTATCATCTCACCAATAAAAGCCGTGTTTGTGATGCTATAGAATCTGCGGGCGGAATGACGGATGATGCAGGCAGAGATTTCTGGAATCTTGCATCTGAAGTATATGATGGCCAGATGATCTATGTGCCGACAAAGGAAGAAGTTGAAAGCGGAAGCGTACCAAAACCGGACACAGAAAATGCTGACGTTTCATCAGGTGATTCTTCAAAAATAAATATCAATACCGCATCAAAAGAAGAACTTATGACACTTACAGGTATAGGTGAGAGCAAAGCTGATAATATTATAAAATACAGGCAGGAAAACGGCAGCTTTTCCGCTGTTGAAGATCTTACAAATGTATCAGGCATAGGTGAGTCGATATTTAATAAAATAAAAGATAGTATAACAGTTTGATAGGAGTATTTAAATGCCAAAAAAAGTGCTTGTCGTAGATGACGAAAAATTAATTGTAAAAGGGATCCGCTTTAGTCTTGAGCAGGACGGAATGGAAGTGGATTGCGCATATGATGGGGAGGAAGCATTAAATAAGGCTAAGAGTAATTCATACGATATGATACTTCTTGACATTATGCTTCCTAAAATGGATGGATTTGAAGTCTGCCAGGCTATAAGGGAATTTTCGGATATGCCAATTGTCATGCTTACTGCAAAAGGTGATGATATGGATAAGATCCTTGGACTGGAATACGGGGCAGATGATTATATTACAAAGCCGTTTAATATTCTTGAGGTAAAAGCCCGCATCAAAGCAATTATGAGAAGGACTTCACCGGCCAGACAGCAGGCCGTACAGGCTTCGGTCATTGAAAAGGGAGATCTCAAGCTGGACTGTGAAAGCAGAAGGCTTTTTATAAACGGAACAGAGATCAATCTTACGACAAGAGAATTTGAATTGCTGGAGATAATGGTAAAAAACGAAAACAAAGTTTACAGCAGGGAAAACCTGCTTAATCTTGTCTGGGGCAAGGAATATCCTGGAGATGTAAGAACCGTTGATGTCCATGTCAGGAGATTGAGGGAAAAAATAGAAACAAATCCGAGTGAACCGAAATATGTCCATACAAAGTGGGGCGTAGGATACTATTACAACCAGAAGTAGTGGAAGGATCTCTAAATGAAAGATTTTGTTAAAAGCCTGAAATTCAGACTTATTCTATTATGTGTAGCTCTTGTGCTTATTCCGGAGGTTATACTTTGCGTCGGGATTTTAAATACATATGAGTCAAGAGCTATATCTATCCGTGAGAGCGAGGTCTTAAGTCAGGCCAAAATTCTTGCAAACAAGATATCTACAAGTGAATATTTTACAGAAAATGGCGAGGGCATAAGTAATATTGATGCCCAGATTGATATGCTCACAACTATTTATGAGGGAAGAGTTCTTGTTGTAGATCATAATTACAAGATCATCAAAGATACGTACAATCTTGATGACAATAATACTATTATTTCAGAAGAGGTTATAAAAACCTTTGCAGCCTCAGAAATAACGAATTATGATTCCAAAAACCACTATATTGAGTTATCTGTACCCATCAGTGATCCTAATGAAAAGGATGCAGAGATAGTCGGAGCACTTGTTGTAAGCGTTTCTACAGATAATATCTCACTTAATCTTACATACCTTACACAGATTGCCATAACTGTTGCGATACTAAGTGGTGCGGCTGTGCTGTTTTTTGGGATATTGTTTTCTATTCACCTTATTAATCCATTTAAAAAGCTTTCCGATGGCATTGCTGATATAAAGGCTGGATATGGTGAAGCTGAACTTAATGTAAATGATTGTACAGAAACGAAAACTATCTGCAGTAATTTTAATTCGATGCTTTCAGGCATGCGTGTGATGGATGAATCAAGGCAGGAGTTCGTATCAAATGTGTCACATGAGCTTAAGACACCGCTTACTTCGATGAAGGTACTTGCTGATTCTATCAACAGCATGGGAGCAGAGGCTCCTATTGAAATTTACAGGGAGTTTATGGGCGATATAACGAATGAAATAGAACGTGAGACAAAGATCATAAATGATCTTTTGTCCCTTGTTAAAATGGATAAGTCTGCGGCAGACCTGAATATCGAAACTGTAAATATAAATGAAATGCTGGAGCAGATCCTTAAGAGGCTTCAGCCTATAGCGGACAAACAAAAAGTAGAGCTTGTGCTTGAAAGCTTCAGACCTGTATCGGCGGAGATCGATGAGGTAAAGCTTACACTTGCTTTTACAAATCTTGTTGAGAATGCGATAAAATATAATACTGACAGCGGCGAAGGCTGGGTACATGTATCATTAAATGCAGATCATCAGTATTTTTATCTTAAAGTTGAGGATAATGGTATAGGGATACCGGAAGAGTCTCTGGAACACATTTATGAAAGATTTTACAGAGTTGATAAATCACATTCAAGGGAAATTGGTGGAACAGGGCTGGGACTGGCTATAACAAGAAGCTCAATACTTATGCACCGCGGTGCGATAAAAGCTCATAGTGTTTTAAACGAAGGTACGACCTTTGATGTCCGTATTCCGCTTAACTATATTGCGTAAGGAGGGGCTATGAATAAAAGGATATTGGCATTTGTCCTCGTTGTAATTTCGATTTTAAGCTTAGTTGGATGCAGCAGGAAAACGGGAAAAGATGATTTTAAACTATTCTATTTAAATATAGATATCACCGGAACACAGGCTGTTTCATATGATTTTAAACAGGATGGTATGACGCAGAAAGAGGAAATAGATAAGCTGTTGGATAAGCTTTCAGATGCTCCGGATGATTCTAAGCTTAGAAAGACGATTCCTGACGGGGTAGAAGTCCTCAGTCATGAAGAAACCGGGTACAATTGTGTTATAGATTTTTCAAAGGAATATTATGATATGACTCCGGCGGAGGAAGTTCTTATGAGATCTGCGGTTGTAAGGACTATAACACAGCTTGACTCAGTCATGTATATAAGCTTTACTGTTGAGTCGGCACCACTTCTTAATTCTGATGATGAAGTGATAGGGAGCATGAGTGCAGACAGCTTTGTTGAGAATCCGGGGGAACAGATCAATTCAAGTGTTGAGGAAACACTTACGTTGTATTTTGCGGACAAAGATGGCACAGAACTTGAGAAACAGAAAAGAGTGATACATTACAGTTCGAATATATCACTAGAGAAGCTTGTGATAGAACAGCTGATAGAGGGACCTAAGAACAGCAAGCTTCAGGCAACACTGCCATCTACGACCAAGCTTATCAATATTTCTGTTATGGATGGTATATGTTATTTAAATCTTGATTCAACATTTAAAAATAATTTAAATAACGAGCTCAAAGAAGATGTTATATTGTATTCTATAGTGAATTCACTCACATCTCTGCCAAACGTGGATAAAGTACAGATATCGGTAAACGGGGAAAACAGCGGTACATTTATTTATAACTTTAAATTGAGCGATATGTATGAGTTTAACAAGGAACTGGTACAGGATGCGGATTCTGAAAATAATAAGACTACAGAGACGCAGACTGAACAGGAAAATCAAAATAATAAATAATGGGGGGATTTAAATAAACAAACGGCCAATGCTGCTGTTTGCATTATCTGTTATTGGTGGGATCATTTTACATAGCAATTGGAAAATGGCCGGACTGGCAATATTTATATTTGCCTGTCTGGCAGGTTTTTTCCCTTTTTCGATAAGGTTCAGATCAAAGATATTCATTCAGACGATGATAGTCATTGTGCTATTTATCGTATCTTCAATTAATTATTCTAATCAGTATAAATTCAGGGAAATGTATATGGACGATTTGCATGACAGCATGAGCGTTGTCTGTGAAGGGGATATATATAAAATTGAAAATAGTGATTATGGTGTCAGGATATATTTAAATGATTGTGCAGTGAAATTGAAGGATGAAAAAGCTGTGCTGTGTAACGATATAATAATATACAGTGACCAAGGTGGATATTCTGTAAAAAACCGGCTTAAAGTGTATGGAAAAGTGAAGCTTTTTAAAGAAGCGGCAAATGAGGGGGAGTTTGATCTTAAGAAGTTTTACCAATCCCAGAAAATAGATTTTGCTATTTCAGCGGCGGGAATTAAAGAATATAATACTGATGATTTTTTTGATGAAGTATGTAGAAAGCTATATGCCTTTAGAGATAAGTTTAAGGCTTCAATATACGATATAACAGATGAAAGAACAGCAGGAGTATTAAATTCGATGATAGTCGGGGACAAAAGTCTCCTGGATACAGAAATTAAAGAATTGTACCAGAATTCAGGCATATCACATATCCTTGCCATTTCAGGACTGCATGTGTCGATGATCGGAATGACATTGTACAAGCTGCTGAGGAAAAGAGGAACAAGCTTCGTTGCTGGTATGGCGGTAACAACGATTATCTTATTCAGCTATTCTTTTATGACGGGTAATTCTGTGTCAACCCAGAGAGCTGTATATATGTGCATATGTTTTATGTTTGCAGCTGTGATAGGAAGAAAAACGGATATGCTGACATCTCTGGCTTTTACAGCAATAATTATTTTGATGGATAATCCATTTTTGTTATATTATTCCGGGTTTGTGTTTTCATTTGCTGCAATTGTTTCCATAGCAATTGTTGTTCCGGTGTTTTCTCCGGAAAAAAATGATGAACATGATGTGGAAGAAGCAAATATTAAAAACCACAAAAATAAAATCTGCAATAAATTATTAAGCACACTGTGGAGTACGGCAGGCATACAGGTTGCAATGCTCCCGATTGTGGCATTCTACTTTTATGAAATACCATTATATTCGTTATTTATAAATCTGATCGTTCTGCCTCTTGTGCCGTTCGTTTTTGCTTTTTCTATTTTGGCTGGAGTAACTGGGTTTATAAGCATTTTTGGGGGAAAGGTAATTGTGTTTCCGGCAAAAATAATTATTGATCTATATGAAATAGTGTGTGAAGCAGTAGAAAAAATACCATATAATCAGCTTATAGTAGGAAAACCGAATGCTGAAAAAATATTATATTTCTATTTAATTTTAGGAATAATGCTTTGTATAATAAAGCTTATAAAGAAAAATGTTTTTCGCAGAGTGATAAAAACGGTAGTTTGCATATTTCTTACGATGTTAATTTGTTATAACGGAAAAGAAAAATTTGAGATAGATATACTTGATGTCGGACAGGGAGATGGAACATTTATCCAATATGCAGATGGAACTGCCGTTTTTATAGATGGAGGCAGTACAAGCAAGGACAAAATCGGTAAATATACAATAATCCCCTTTTTGAAATCTAAGGGAATTTCTGAAATATCATACTGGTTCGTCTCACATGCGGACGAAGATCATATAAACGGATTATATGAGCTGATGGAAGCTGGATATAAGATAGATAATTTGGCAGTGTCACAGAGTGCTGCAAAGTGTGATGAAAAAACGGCAGAGATAGCAGAATTAGCGAGAAAATTAAATATAAATATAATAAAATTATCTGAAGGTGATAAGATACGGATTACAGATGAAGATCGAATAGAGTGCTTATATCCGTATAAAAACACTGTATCTGACAACCGCAATGACATATGTCTTACACTAAAGGTGGTCTCAGGAAGCTTTAGCGCAATATTTGCAGGGGATATTCCAACGGAGACGGAGCAGGTTATTTTAGCAAACAGTAATATTGGAAAAACAAATTTGTTCAAAGTAAATCATCATGGCTCTAAAGGTTCAAATTCGAAGGAATGGCTTTCGACAATAAAGCCGGATATATCGGTTATTTCATGTGCTCTTAAAAATAATTACGGACATCCTGCTGATGAAACACTTCTCAGGCTTGAAAATTGCAAAACAAGGATATTTTATACAATGTACAGTGGTCAGATCAGCATTATAAAAGATGATAAAGAAAATTTAATCATAAATAAATTTTTAGAAAATGAATCTGCAGCGGTTAGGTAGACATCTTTTGGGTAAAAATGTTATAATTACAATATGAAAACGATTGATAATGATATAAAAGCAGGAGAATTTAAAAAAGTATATTTATTATATGGTGAGGAAAGATATCTCATCAGACAGTACAGGGATAAGCTTATAAAGGCTATGGTAAAAGAGAACGATACAATGAACTTTTCGTCTTTTGAAGGAGACGGAATCAGTCAGAAAGAAATCATAGACCTCGCAGAGACACTTCCTTTTTTTGCTGACCGCAGGGTTATCCTCATCGAAGATGCAGGCATATTTAAAAAAACCGGGGATGAGCTTGGAGAGTATCTTCAGACGGCGCCGGATACGACACACTTTATATTTGTTGAGGAAAGTGTAGACAAAAGAAGCAGGATATACAAAGCAGCGGCAAAGTGCGGTAATCCTGTTGAGTTTAAAACACAGACGGATGAAACGCTTGCCAGATGGGTTGGAACCCGCATAAGGAAAGAAGGGAAGGGTATGAGCCGGGCTGCTTATGATCTTTTTATAAGCAAGACCGGGACCGATATGGAAAATATAGATAAGGAACTTGAAAAGCTTATCTGTTACTGCATGGACAAAGAAGTCATAGAGATCGCTGATGTGGAGGCAATCACAACAGAGCAGATCCAGAATAAGATTTTTGATATGGTAGATGCAATTGCTTCGCACAACCAGATAAAGGCTCTGGATCTTTATTATGATCTTCTCGCACTAAAAGAACCGGCTATGCGAATTATGTATCTCATATCACGCCAGTTTAATATAATGCTTACAGTAAAAGCCATGATGAATCAGGGATTTGGAAATAAAGACATAGCTAAAAAGGCCGGATGCCCGGAATGGGCTGTCAGAAAGTATCAGTCACAATGCAGGGCGTATTCGATGGAACAGATAAAGCAGGCTGTAAGGGATGGAGTTGAATACGAAGAAGCAGTAAAGACCGGACGGATGAATGACCAGATGGCGGTAGAATTGTTTATTGTACAGTATTCCGCAGCTGGTACAGCAGAGAAATAACATTTTTAAGAAAAAAATTGAGCACAAAAAAACCACCAGAATGACGGTACTGGTGGTTTTATTATTTATCTTATTAAGCTACACCGTTAACAAGTTTGCTTAAACGAGAAACTTTTCTAGCTGCGTTATTTTTGTGATAAACGCCTTTAGAACAAGCAGTTGAGATCACAGATGTTGCATCCTTTAAAGCAGCCTCAGCAGCAGCTTTATCGTTTGCAGCTACAGCAGCCTCAACTTTTTTGATAGAAGTCTTAACTTCTGATCTGATAGCTTTGTTTCTAGCTGTCTTTGTCTCTGTAACTAAAATTCTTTTCTTTGCAGATTTAATGTTTGCCAACTCGCACACCTCCATATAATCTAATCTATAGGGTGCCGAAACAGACACGGACGCTCCGGCACGAACATACTAGAATATAATATGCCAAGCCTGCCTACGTGTCAATACATATTTTGAAAAAAATTGTAAAAAATATATATCAAATTAAATTTACAGGAATATTATATACGGGAGGCATAAATTTGATGGGTATGGAATGTTCAATTCGTACTGATCTGGCAGTTGAAACACAAGAGAGTCTGAAAAAAACGAATTCTAATCTCCGAGGGGTAAATTATAGCGAAGAAAAACGAAAAGATGATATAAAAGTGAGTGTGGTTACGATCGAAACAGAGAATGCTTCGAAACTTACAGGCCGTCCAAGAGGCAGATATGTCACAATAGAGGCTCCGCAGATGACGGAAGACGATGAGTTATATCGCCAGAGTGTATCGGAAGAATTTGCAGGGGTATTAAAGAAAATGATCCATGATGCATGTAAAAAAGAAGAGTACCATACACTTGTAGTAGGGCTTGGAAACAGGGATGTTACGCCGGATGCACTTGGACCACGGGTTGTAGATAATTTATTTATCACAAGGCATATGGTAAAAGAATATGGGAAATATGCGTTTGGCGAGGAAAGGGTAAACAGTATAAGTGGTCTGGTGCCCGGAGTGATGGCGCAGACAGGGATGGAAAGTCTTGAAATAATAAAAGGAGTGGTAAACCAGACGAAGCCGGATTTTATTATTACGATAGATGCACTGGCAGCAAGAAGTACAAAGAGACTTGGATGTACGATACAGCTTACCGATACAGGTATAGTTCCGGGAAGCGGGGTCGGAAATCATAGAAACAGGATCTCACATGAAAACATCGGAGTGCCGGTTATATCTATTGGTATACCGACAGTTATTGATGCAGTGACGATCGTGTCGGATGCTGTAAATGCAAACAGGGACATGACTGAAAAGCTTATGTCTCCAAAATTAAATGGAATGTTTGTTACACCTAAGGATATAGATGATACGATAAAAAAACTCGGATTTCTTGTGTCAGAGGGGATAAATATAGCTTTTAGCGCATAGTATTAATTATCATGATCGATCTGGAAGGCGGAAATATGCGTAAAAAGTTATTTGCAGCTATGGTTTTGACATATCTGACCAGTATAATTATATATGGATGTGGCGTAGACAGAAAGTTTTGGGAAAAAGTATTCCCAGAACTTACATATAAAGAAGCATACAGCAAAGATGCAGACATAATAGAGGACGAATCGACCATGTCATCTTCAGTCATGGAATATGCCGCTATGGAAAACGAAAATGCTGTAGCAAAAACAGAAAAAAATGAGGAAACTTCTAAGCAGGAAGTAGAGGAATCTACGCAGGTTCAGGCGGCGGAAACAGAAATAAAACCTGAAACAGCAGACATTGATTACAGTGAAATTTCATTTGAATATGAAGATCTGGTGAAAAACTTCTATCAGGTGGACAAGACCACTTCAATAGGAGAGAACCAGCTGAACAGGGATATTCTGTTAAAGGATGTAAAAATAGATGAAAGCCAGGATGGACCGGCGATACTTATCTACCATACGCATTCGCAGGAAGGATATAGTGATTCCGTGGAAGGAGACCCAGATACAACAGTTGTCGGAGTTGGAGATTATCTCGAAAAACTGCTTACGGAAAAATATGGACATAAGGTATTGCACCATAAAGGAGAATATGATGTAAACGACAGGGATCATGCGTATTCCAATGCGCTGCCTGAGGTTGCCGCGGTGATAAATGAAAACCCTCAGATACAGCTTGTGATAGATCTTCACAGAGATGGTGTGGCAGATACGACAAGACTTGCAACGACAATAAATGGGAAGCCGACGGCTCAGATCATGTTTTTTAATGGCCTTAGCAGGACAGTGGAAAGAGGCGATATAAGCGGACTTCCTAATCCATATATAAATGATAATCTTGCTTTATCTTTTCAGATGGAGGTCGCTGCAGAAAAATTTTATCCCGGTTTTACCAGAAGGATATACTTAAAGGGATACAGATATAATATGCATTTATGCCCGAAATCAATGCTTGTTGAGGTGGGGGCGCAGACCAATACTTTAGAAGAAGCTATGAATGCTATGGAACCACTTGCTGATATAATAGATAAAGTAATAAAAAAGGACAAATGACCTTTTTTTAATGAGAAAAACATTATAGACTAAGTATAGATAGTAAATTTTGTGAAAAAAATAGTTAAAATTTATTCTTTTTTATAACATTTTACTTAAACAAAGAAATATTTCTATGTGGACAGTAGAATAGGGGGAAAATAAATGATAGATTATACAGAGGGTTCTGGAAAACAATATCATACAGGTGTTGGACCGGGTGATGTTGGAAAATATGTTATACTTCCGGGAGATCCCAAAAGGTGCAGCAAGATAGCAGCACACTTTGAGGATGCAAAGCTTGTAGCAGACAGCAGGGAATATGTCACATATACAGGAACGATCGATGGCGTAAAGGTCAGTGTGACATCGACGGGAATAGGAGGACCCTCAGCTGCTATTGCTATAGATGAACTGTCGAAATGTGGGGCAGATACATTTATAAGAGTAGGAACATGCGGCGGAATGCAGGAGGATGTCTGCGGCGGAGATATCGTTATCGCAAATGGTGCGATCCGTATGGAAGGGACAAGCAGGGAGTTTGCCCCAATAGAATATCCGGCGGTACCTGATGTTAATGTTATGAATGCCCTTATAGCTGCTGCGGATGAGGCTGGAACAAAATATCATGTCGGGGTAGTCCAATGTAAAGATTCTTTTTTTGGACAGCATGAACCGGAAATAATGCCGGTGAGTTATGAACTTACTGACAAATGGCAGGCATGGCTTAGAATGGGATGTCTTGCATCAGAAATGGAGTCAGCTGCCCTTTTTATAGCAGGAAGCTTTTTGAGGGTAAGAGTTGGTTCATGCTTCCTTGTAGTAGCAAATCAGGAGAGAGCAAAAAAAGGATTGATAAATAGGCAGGCTCATGATACAGAACTTGCAATTTCTACAGCAGTAGATGCTATACGCATACTTATAAAGGAGGATGACAACCGGTAAATATACTGGATGATCATAAATTACAAGAGGTAAGTACAAGAAAAGGAGAAAAAAATGAAAAAGAAACTTTTAGCAGTTGTACTTGGTGCAGCAATGACTCTTTCAATGGCAGCATGTGGAGCTGGTGATTCTAAGAGCAGCACAGAGTCGGGTTCTAAATCCGGATCAGATTTTAAAGTAGGAATTGTTCTTGATGTAGGTGGAGTAAATGATGGCTCATTCAACCAGACATCATGGGAAGGATTAGAGAAGGCAAAGAACGAACTCGGAATCAAGGCTTCATACCTTGAATCAGATTCAGATGGAGATTATGCAGCAAATATTGAAAACTTTATTGATGATGACTGTGACCTCATTATCTGTGTCGGATATATGCTTGCAGATGCTACTAAGACAGCAGCAGAAGAAAATCCGGATCAGAAATTTGCAATCATCGATGATGCTACGATCGATCTTGATAATGTAGCATGCCTTATGTTCGAGCAGGAACAGGCTTCTTATCTTGTAGGTTATGTGGCAGGTCTTACAACAAAGACAAACAATGTTGGTTTCGTTCTTGGAATGTCAAATGAGACAATGAACCAGTTTGGTTATGGATATTATGCAGGTGCTATTGACGCAAACCCAAATGTAAAAGTCCAGGGAATGAATGCAAACAGCTTTGCTGATGCTGCAACAGGAAAAGCAGATGCTAACTCTATGATCACAAATGGTGCAGATATAATCTTCCATGCAGCTGGTGGTACAGGACTCGGTGTCATTGAGGCTTGTCAGGAAGCTGGAATATATGCGATCGGTGTTGATTCAGACCAGTCAAGCGTTGCACCAAAGACTGTCATTACTTCAGCAATGAAGAGGGTTGATTCAGCAGTTTACGATATCGTTGAGAAAACAATGGATGACAAGTTCCAGAGCGGTGTAATCACATATGATCTTGCCAGCGAAGGTGTTGATATTGCTCCTACACAGGATTTACTTTCACAGGATGTAATCGACAAAGTAAACGATGTAAAACAGCAGATCGTTGATGGAAAAATCACAGTTCCAAAGACACAGAAAGACTTCGAAGCAAAATATGGTGATGTATACGAATTAGATTAATCAAGGTTGATCATTCCCCGCACGGTGTTTCGTGCGGGGCTTTTTAAATAATTATAGAGGTACATGGGAGGAAAAACTATGCGTGATATAACTATGGAACGTGTAAATGAAACAAGGGTACAGATTCTTGAAACAATTAAAAATCCGGTTCTTACACATGAACAAAAAGTTACCAATATGGCAAATCTGGCAGATTCACTGCTTGAAGTCTTAGATGTGCCGGAGGGACTTGATGAACTGCTTAATGCAGAGGGTGATGAGAAATGCATCTGTGATTTGTTTGAGGGACATGCTCCTGTAAGACCAAGGTATATTGTGCCGGATTACGCAAAGTTCTTAAAAGAGGGAAGTGAATTTTTACAGCTTCCTGCACCAAAGGATTTATACGAGGCATGTGATAGTCTGCTTATATTCTATAAGCATGTACCATCAGTTACAAATTATCCGGTTTATCTGGGACAGCTGGATGAACTATTAGAGCCATTTATGGATACGGTATCAGAAAAAGAGGCAAAGAAAATAATAAAGCTTTTCCTGCGTCATATAGACAGAACAGTCCTGGATTCATTTGCACATGCAGATATAGGTCCTGTGGACAGCCGTGCAGGAAGAATCATAATGGAGGCAGAGGCGGAGCTTGAGGATGCTGTTCCTAATATATCAATGAAGTATGACAAAGACCTGACAAGTGATGAATATGCCATCAAAGCGGTTGAATGTGCGCTTAAGTGTGCTAAGCCAAGCTTTGCAAATCACAAGATGTTTGTAAATGAACTTGGAGAAAACTATGTGCTCGCAAGCTGTTATAATGGCCTTGCACTTGGCGGAGGTTCATATACGTTATGTCGTCTGATACTTGGTGGGATCGCAAAAAAATCTGATAGCATTGATGATTTTAAAAATAATAAGCTGCCATATGTAATGGATATCATGGCAAGGTACATGGATGCAAGGATCAGGTTTGAAGTTGAAGAGAGCGGCTTTTTTGAGAATAATTTCCTTGCAAAAGAAGGGTTTATATATAGAGATAGATTCACGGCAATGTTTGGTCTTGTAGGACTTGCAGACGCAGTAAACATTCTTCTTGCAAAAGAAGGCATAGAGGGAAGATTTGGAAAGACAGAGAATGCTACACAGCTTGGGGTTGAGATTATGGATATAATAAATGATTTCAACAATAATCATAAAAATAAATACTGTGAATACACAGGAGGACATTTCCTTCTTCATGCACAGGTAGGCATAGCAGAAGATATCAACATAACTCCGGGAACGAGGATTCCTATAGGAGAAGAGCCGGAGGAACTTGTTGACCAGCTTAATGTACTGAGTCATTTTCATAAATATTTTCCATCTGGAACAGGAGATATCTTCCCAATCGATATGACTGTGCACAGAAATCCTGAGTATGTTCTTGATATTATCAAAGGCTCATTTAAAAAGAATCTAAGATATCTTTCGTTCTATTCAAGCGATAGTGATGTGATAAGAGTTACAGGCTATCTTGTCAAACGTTCCGAGCTTGAAAAGCTGGATAAGGGTTCTGCTGTATTACAGGACACAACAGCGTTGGGGCTTGGTGCTTCAAAGAACGGTCATATATTAGAGCGTAAGGTCAGATAGGACTATGGAAAAAGTTGTTGTAAATAAAATAATCCCATTCAGCAGTGTGGATGGTCCGGGAAACCGTACCGCTGTATTTTTACAGGGATGCAATATAAACTGCAGATATTGCCACAACCCTGAAACAAGAGGAATGTGTACGAACTGTGGGGAATGCGTGGCGAAATGTCCAACCGGAGCCCTTTCAATAGAAAACAAAACAGTAAAATACGACAGCAGTAAATGTGTATCATGTGATACCTGTATACATGTCTGCCGGCATGACAGTTCTCCACGGACAAAAGTAATGGATGCATATGAAGTTTATGAAATGATCAAAAAACAGATACCATTTATCCGTGGGATCACAGTGTCGGGAGGCGAGTGTATGCTTCATCCGGAGTTCCTTAAAGAGTTGTTTACACTTGCGGTGGAGGATGGACTTGGAACTCTTATTGATAGTAACGGTACAATTGATTTTTCGAAGGAAAAAGAACTTCTTGAAGTTTCAGATGGGGTAATGCTTGATATAAAAGCTTTCTCGTCTGAAGAACATAAAAAAATTACTGATTTTGGTAATGAAATCGTACTTAAAAATGCCCAATTTTTATCATCTTGTGGTAAACTATATGAGGTAAGGGCAGTAATTGTCCCTACGCTATATGATACAAAAGAAAGTATTATACAGATGGGAAAATTTTTAAAGCCATTGTATGAAAAGAATAAGTTTCGAATCAAGATCATTGCATACAGACCCATGGGGGTCCGGGAGAAATATTCACATTATCCCGTTCCGGATCAGGAATACCTGCATGAGCTTGCGGAGATATTAAAAAATTATGGGTTTGAAGACCTGATTATTATTTAAAGGAGGTGCCGAAAGTTGGAGCGAGTTAGTCATATGGATACTGGATCTGTTGCAGTTGAAATGCGAAATATCGTCAAAAAGTTTGGTGATTTCACAGCAAATGACCATATCAATCTTCTTGTACACAAAGGAGAGGTACACGCTATCCTTGGAGAGAATGGTGCAGGAAAGAGTACACTTATGAATGTACTGTATGGGTTGTACCGTCCTACAAGCGGTCAGATATTTATTGATGGGAAAGAGGTACAGATTTCCAGCCCGAAACACGCAATTGAACTTGGTATAGGTATGGTTCATCAGCATTTCATGCTGATTCAGCCGTTTACAGTAACGGAAAACATAATTCTTGGTGTTGAGCCGAGAAAGGGGCTTAAGGTAGATATTAAATCTGCCAGACAGAAAGTGGTTGAGCTTTCAGAAAGATATGGAATGAAAGTTGACCCAGATGCGAAAATAGAAGATATTTCAGTGGGAATGCAGCAAAGAGTAGAAATCCTTAAAGTTTTATACAGAGGTGCAAACACACTTATTCTTGATGAGCCGACTGCATCACTTACACCGCAGGAAATAGAGGAACTTATGGAGATAATAAGCAACCTTACTGCAGATGGAAAAAGTGTAATCCTTATAACACACAAATTAAAAGAAATAACGGAATCGTCTGATAACTGTACAATCATAAGAGCCGGCAAATATATAGACACAGTAAAAATCGGAGACGTCGATGAAAATAAGCTTGCTGCCATGATGGTTGGACGTGATGTAAACTTTAAGGTTGAAAAGAAAGATAAAACACCGGGAAATGTAGCTCTTGAGATAAAAGATCTCCACGCTAAAGACTACAGAGGTGTCGAGATCTTAAAAGGCTTTGATCTCAATGTAAAAAGCGGAGAGATAGTTGGTCTTGCCGGAGTAGATGGCAACGGACAGACAGAACTTGTTGAAATCCTTACGGGACTTAGAAAAGCTGAATCAGGTAGTATAACTATGCTTGGAAAGGATGTCCTTAATAAAAAGCCAAAGGAGATTTTCGAGAGCGGAATATCAAGTATTCCGGCTGACAGACAAAAATATGGTCTTGTTTTGGATTTTTCGATTGAGGATAACCTGATCTCACAGCATTTTGAGGAAAAACCATATTCCAATCACATGATCCTTGATAGAAAGAAAATCAGAGAACATGCAACGGAAATGATGGACAAGTTCGATATAAGACCAAGAGGCGCAGAGGCAAAACCGGCAGGAACTTTATCAGGAGGAAACCAGCAGAAGGTTATTATTGCGCGTGAGGTTACAAATGATAAAGAACTTCTTATTGCTGTAAACCCGACAAGAGGTCTTGATGTCGGAGCGATTGAATTTGTACACAAATATATAGTAGAGCAAAGAGATAAAGGAAGAGCTGTCCTTCTTGTTTCGTTTGAACTTGATGAGATAATGAATCTTTCAGACAGGATAGAGGTTATTTTTGATGGTCAGATCAAAGGAAGCGTGTCAGGAAAAGACGCTGACGAGAAGGAACTTGGCTACATGATGGCAGGAGGAAAAAAGAATGAAAACTAAAAAGAAGAGTATTCTTGAGAGTAATATTCTCTACACGCTGATCGCCATTGTAGTTGGCTTTATTATCGGAGCAATATTTCTTTCATTTGCAGGAATAAGTGCATCAGCTGCATATGGCAAACTTATAGATAGTGTATTTGGAAAACCAAAATATATGATATGGACACTTGTATATGCCAGTCCGCTTATATTTACAGGACTTTCTGTAGCATTTTCATTCAGGACAGGTGTTTTTAATATCGGAGCAGAGGGACAGTTTGTAGTTGGAGTACTTGCCGCAACAGTTGTCGGGGTCTTATTTAAGCTTCCGGCTATTATACATATTCCATTATGTATTTTAAGTGCTGCCGCAGCCGGAGCACTCTGGTCATGGATCGTTGGAATAATGAAAGTAAAAAGAGGTATACATGAAGTACTTTCATTTATCATGTTTAACTGGATCGCATTTTACCTTTCAAATTACGTGGTAAATCTTTCCGCAATAAAGAGAAGTACAGGTGGAGAGGCATCAAAAGATGTTGCTGACACCGCAAGGATCCTTCTTCCACAGGCGATAAGAAAAACTCTTGGATGCAGTGCTGCAAATGCAGGATTTATACTTGCAGTGATTGCCGCAATAGTTATATGGGTTTTGATCGAAAAGACAACACTTGGTTACAAATTAAAAGCAGTCGGCTTTAACAATGATGCCGCAAAGTTTGCGGGAATTAATTCAGATAAGTCAGTGCTTACCGCACTTAGTATTTCCGGAGCACTTGCCGGAATCGGTGGTGCCGTACAGGTACTTGGAATGAGTGGAAGATTAAGCCAGTACGCAGGACAGGAAGGCTTTGGATTCCAGGGAATCACTGTTGCCCTTATAGCCGGATCTAATCCTATCGGATGTATACTTTCGGGTATATTCTATGGAGCAATGAAATATGGTGGATCAAAGCTTACAATGGTTAATGCGCCATCGGAAGTTATAGATATTATTATGGGCTGCGTAATTATCATTATTGCAATTTCCCATGTATTTAAAAGACTTCTTCTGAGTGGAAGAAAGAAAAAGGAGGAAAAATAAATGGAAGCATTCATTCAGGATCTGGGAATTTTAATAAACGCTACTTTGATAGCCACACCTCCTTTACTTCTTGCAGCATTAGGTTCATGTTTTTCAGAACGTAGTGGAGTTATAAATATCGGTATTGAAGGAATGATGACCATCGGAGCATTTACGGGGGCAGTTGTGGCTCACTTTACAGGAAACGGCTGGATCGGATTTTTATGTGGAGGTCTGGCAGGAGCAGTTCTTGCACTTTTGCATGCATTTATATGTATACAGCTTCAGGCAGATCAGACTATAGCCGGTACAGCTATTAACTTCCTTGGACCGGGACTCGCACTTTTTATTTGTAAAGCAATGTTTGACAATTCATCTGAGACACCTTCACTTGCACCAAGCGAGAAACTTCCAAAGCTTTTTGATGGTGTTTTTGAATCGGGTTCATTTGGGTACAATGTATTAAATGTATATGCAGTGGCATATCTTGTATTTGTTTTTGCAATAATATGCTGGTTTGTCTTTTACAAAACAAAGTTTGGTGCACATCTTCGTGCATGTGGAGAACATCCACAGGCTTGTGAATCTTTAGGTATCAACGTATATGGCGTCAGATATGCCTGCGTTATTATTTCGGGATTCATGGCAGGACTTGGAGGAGCTTTTGCGACACTTGCAACAGTAAGCCACTTCAGACCGACAGTAATCGTAGGACAGGGATTTATAGCAATTGCTGCTGTTATTTTTGGAAAATTTTCACCGGGAGGAACAACACTTGCATGTTTACTTTTCGGACTGTGCAGTGGAATAAAATCTTTGGCAAGTATGGGAAACTCTGTATCACCAAACCTTATCTCGATGATACCTTATATAGTTACGATACTTACACTTGTTCTTTTTGTCGGCAGGGCAAAAGCACCTGCTGCAAATGGAAAAATATTTACAAAAGCAAAATAATTTATGTTAAGGCGGGGTAAGATTATGAGGGATTCTGAGCTTATAAAGGAAGCACTAGAAGCCAGAAAAATGGCTTATACACCATATTCACATTTTAATGTCGGAGCGGCATTGCTTACAAAAGATGGCAGGGTATATAGAGGCTGTAATATTGAAAACGCTTCGTATACACCGAGTAACTGTGCGGAGAGGACTGCTTTTTTTAAGGCAGTTTCTGACGGCATTATGGATTTTTCAGCAATAGCAATAGTTGGGGGACCGGCAAAGACCAGCAGCCTTTCAATTTGTTCACCATGTGGAGTATGCCGGCAGGTCATGATGGAATTTTGTGACCCAAAAACTTTTAAAATCATACTTGGAACGGATGAATCAGATTTTAAAGTGTATACTCTTGAACAGATGCTCCCTCTTGGGTTCGGTCCTGAAAATCTGGAAGCATAGATAAAGAATAGTGAGGATAAAACATTGAAAATAGAGGATATTTTAAGTATTTGTGATCATACATTACTTTTACAGACAGCAACATGGCCGGAAATAAAGGATTTATGTGATGATGCCATGAAATATCATACAGCATCAGTATGTATACCACCATGCTATGTAAAGCAGGCGGCTGATTATATGCAGGGCAGGATAAAAGTATGTACAGTAATCGGTTTTCCTAATGGAAACTGTTCTACGGCGACAAAGGTGTTTGAGACAAAAGATGCCATAGAAAATGGCGCTGATGAAATAGATATGGTTATAAATGTAGGATGGCTTAAGGCAAAGCAGTACGACCTTGTACTGGATGAAATAAAGCAGATCAAACAGGCTTGCGGTTACCATGTTTTAAAGGTTATAATTGAGACATGTCTTCTTACAGAAGAAGAAAAGATCAAGATGTGTGAGATAGTTACCGAATCAGGAGCTGACTACATCAAGACATCTACAGGCTTCTCGACAGCAGGAGCGACATTCGATGATATCGCATTATTTGCAAAGTATGTAGGACCTGATGTAAAAATTAAGGCTGCCGGTGGTATCTCATCAATAGAGGACGCAGAGAAATTTATGGAGCTTGGGGCATCGAGACTTGGAACAAGCCGTATAGTTAAAATCGTAAAAAGTAAATAATAACAACCAATTGCGCCGCAGAAATGCGGCGTGATTTGTCCAATGATAAGGAGGTTTATTATGGGTAAAAAATATAATAGAATATTTACAATAGTACTTGATTCTATGGGAATCGGGGCAATGGCAGATTCGGAAAAATTTGGTGATGTCGGAGTTGATACACTCGGACATATTTCACAGACAGTTGATAAATTTGAAATACCTAATCTGCAGAAACTTGGTATTGCAAATTTAAAAGAATTAAAGCAGGTAAAGCCGGTGGAAAATCCTAAAGGATATTATATGGCACTTAACGAGGCAAGCAACGGGAAGGATACAATGACAGGCCATTGGGAGATGATGGGAATTTTAACAACAAAACCTTTCATCACATTTACAGATACAGGATTTCCAGATGAACTCATAAAGCTTTTAGAGGAAAAAACCGGAAGAAAGATCATTGGAAATAAGGCTGCAAGCGGAACGGCAATTCTGGATGAGCTTGCAGAACAGGAAATAAATGATGGCAGGCTTATAGTATATACATCTGCGGATTCTGTGCTTCAGATATGTGGAAACGAAGAGACAATGGGGCTTGATAATCTCTATAAGTATTGCGAGATAGCAAGAGAACTTACCATGCGTGATGAATGGCGTGTCGGAAGGGTAATAGCAAGACCATATGTTGGAAAGAAAAAAGGCGAGTTTAAAAGAACAAGCAACAGACACGATTATGCACTTAAGCCGACAGGAAAAACAGCATTAAATGCTTTAAAGGATGCAGGCTATGATGTAATATCAGTTGGAAAGATCAATGATATATTTGTGGGTGAAGGAATAACAGAAAGTAATCATTCAAACAGCAGCGTACACGGAATGGAACAGACGATCGATATAGCAAAACGTGATTTTAATGGATTGTGTTTTACAAATCTCGTTGATTTTGATGCATTATGGGGACATAGGAGAAATCCTGTAGGATATGCGGAGGAAATCGAAAGATTTGATGTAAAGCTTGGTGAATTGTTGAAGGTTCTGCGTGATGATGATCTGCTTATGATAACAGCGGACCACGGAAATGATCCAACATATACAGGTACAGACCATACCAGAGAACAGGTTCCGCTCATAATGTATTCTCCTTCTATGAAGTCTGATGGAAAGCTGGATACAGAAGACACATTTGCAGTCATAGGCGCAACAATTGCAGATAATTTTGGTGTAAGTATGCCGGATGGCACAATAGGACATTCACTTCTCGATAAACTTAAATAAGGTGGAAAAATATGGCACGCAGTGATGTAATAAATGAGATAATGCATAAATCAGAATATTTAAATAACTATTTAAGTAACGCTCCATACTGGCTGATAGAGTCATTGTGTGTTGTTAAAAAGCCAAAGGATAAGCTGATAGTTGAAGAAAATGCAAAAGCAGATACGATCTATATTCTTGTAGATGGCACTGTAAGAGCGGTTGATTACAGAATAAAAGGTGTTGCGTATGATTATATGTGGTTTTACGCAGTCGAGGTATTTGGTTCAATGGAATTATTTTTTAATATGCCCAAATACATGACAACACTAAAAACGGTTACCGATTGCACATTTCTTGTATTATCAAGAGAACAGTACAGAAGGTGGATATGGGATGATAAAAATGCACTCCAGCTGGAGGTAGGCTCAATGGGAAAATATCTTCTTGAGCAGAACCGTGTAGGAAGAGTATTTCTTTTTTTACAGGGAATGGACAGGATACTGTATATGTTTGTATTGGAATATGAAAGCCATAAAAATCGTAAATCTATGGTAATAAATGCAAGCAGACAGGAAATAGCTGAAAGAAGTGGTCTTAGTATAAAGACTGTCAACCGGGCGGTTAAAAAGATGGAAGAAAATGGCTTTATTTCGAGAAATGGAAGAAAAATCTTGATTTCATCCGAGCAGTACTTTAAGATTAAATCATATCTTGATTCCATTGTGGATCAATCGTTATAGGAGGAAATATGTCAATAGATCAGAGTAAAATCCGTAATTTTTGTATTATTGCCCATATAGACCATGGAAAATCAACTCTTGCGGATCGTATAATAGAGAAAACAGGAACACTCACAAGCAGGGAAATGCAGGCACAGGTGCTTGACAATATGGACCTCGAGAGGGAACGTGGTATTACAATAAAATCCCAGGCTGTCCGTATCATCTACAATGCAAAAGATGGTGAGGAATATATTTTTAATCTTATTGATACACCGGGACACGTTGATTTTAATTATGAAGTATCCAGAAGCCTTGCGGCCTGTGATGGTGCTATACTTGTAGTTGATGCTGCGCAGGGAGTTGAGGCGCAGACACTGGCAAATGTTTATCTTGCGTTAGATCATGATCTGGATGTGTTCCCGGTGATCAATAAAGTAGATCTTCCAAGTGCACGACCTGAAGAGGTGGCGCAGGAAATAGAGGATGTCATCGGGATAGAGGCTATGGATGCACCTAAGATTTCTGCTAAAACAGGCCTTAATATTGAGGATGTGCTCGAACAGATAGTGAAAAAAATCCCTGCACCGACAGGAAATCCGAAAGCACCACTTAAGGCTTTGATATTTGATGCAACATATGATTCATACAAAGGTGTTATAATTTTCTGCCGCCTCAGAGAAGGAACAGTAAAAGTCGGCGACAAAATAAAGATGATGGCTACAGGCGCATCGGATGTTGTAACAGAGGTTGGATATTTCGGCGCAGGCCAGTTTATTCCATGTGATGAATTATCGGCAGGCATGGTAGGATACATTGCAGCAAGTATCAAAAATGTAAGGGATACAAGAGTCGGAGATACAGTCACACTTGCGGATCGACCTTGTGATGAGGCACTACCGGGATATAAAAAAGTAAATCCTATGGTTTATTGTGGACTTTATCCGGCAGACAGTGCAAAATATCCGGATCTGCGTGAGGCACTTGAAAAGTTACAGATAAATGATGCTGCGCTCCAGTTTGAACCGGAAACATCGCTGGCATTAGGCTTTGGTTTCAGATGTGGTTTCCTTGGATTATTGCATCTTGAAATAATACAGGAACGTCTTGAGAGAGAATTTGACCTTGATCTTGTTACCACAGCACCAAGTGTTATATATAAAATCCATAAGACAAATGGTGAGGTTATAGATCTTACAAACCCATCAAATCTTCCAGATCCATCAGAAATAGAATATATGGAAGAACCATTTGTTTCTGCTGAGATTATGGTCACGAGTGACTATGTCGGTGCCATAATGAAATTATGTCAGGAGAGACGAGGAATTTATATAAGTATGGAATATATAGAGAAAACAAGGGCTCTTATCAAGTATGATCTGCCACTGAATGAGATTATTTATGATTTCTTTGATGCACTTAAATCACGCTCAAGGGGCTATGCATCTTTTGATTATGAAATGAAAGGCTATGTACGCTCAGAGCTTGTAAAACTTGACATACTTATCAATAAAGAAATGGTTGATGCACTGTCATTTATCGTATTTAAGGAGAGTGCATATGACAGAGGAAGAAAGATGTGCGAGAAATTAAAGGGTGAAATCCCAAGACATCTTTTTGAGATTCCTATACAGGCTGCCGTCGGCGGTAAGATTATTGCAAGGGAAACTGTAAAAGCACTTCGCAAAGATGTACTTGCGAAATGTTATGGTGGAGACATTTCACGAAAGAAAAAGCTTCTAGAAAAACAAAAAGAGGGAAAGAAGAGAATGCGTCAGGTGGGCAATGTAGAAATCCCACAGGAGGCATTTATGAGTGTGCTTAAGCTGGACGAGGAATAAATATATGGCTGACAGCATGGCAGGAAAAATCGGAGATACTAACATATAATGAAAAATCTTGAAATTTATATTCATACACCTTTTTGCGTAAAAAAATGTGAATATTGTGATTTCCTATCATTTCCGGCAGATGATGAGACACAGCTTAGATATATAAAAGGACTTATGGCAGAGATGATATTTTATGGTCCGGTTTTAAAGGATTATGAAGTGTCAACTATATATATAGGCGGCGGAACGCCAAGCTGGCTTAATGAGGAATGGATAGCAGCACTCCTGGAAGGAATTTTTGAATGTTTCAATGTAAAAGAAGATGCGGAAATCTCTATTGAATGTAATCCGGGAACGCTTACGTTAAATAAATTACTCACATACAGGGATGCCGGAGTAAACCGGCTTTCTATAGGGCTTCAGTCGACAAATGATGAGGAATTAAAGCTCTTAGGAAGAATCCATACATATGACCAGTTTGTCAAAAATTATGAGATGGCAAGAAATGTTGGCTATAAGAATATAAGCGTTGATCTTATGTATGGACTTCCCCAGCAGACAACAGAAAAATATCTTGATACGGTAAATCGGATAGTAAGACTTAAGCCAGATCATATATCTGCATACTCACTTATAGTTGAAAAGGGAACACCATTCTATGAAAAGTACAAATTCGATATGGTAAAACAGGAAGCAGGCATGCGGACGGAATTTTTACCAAATGAAGATGAACTATATGAAATGGAAAAAGCCGGGCAGGCACAGCTTTTTGATGCGGGGTATAAGCAGTACGAAATTTCAAATTATGCAAAGAACAATATGGCTTGCAGGCACAATATCGGTTACTGGACGAGGGAAAATTATCTTGGACTTGGAATAGGTGCGGCATCTTTACTGGATAATGTCAGGTATACAAATACATCAGACATAGATAAGTATCTGTCCGGGTGCAGGAACATCCATGATATGAAAGAGGACGTGTTCAGGACAAATCTTCATATATCAGCCGATGTCATAGACAGAAAAGCCCAGATGGAAGAGTTTATGTTTCTTGGACTCCGGATGAATGAGGGAGTTACAAGAGAGGCATTTGAGAAGTCTTTTGGAATATCAATAGATGCCATATACAAGAACATAATAGACGATTTGAAAAATCAGGATCTGCTTGTTGTCAGAGCCGGGCATATATTCCTAAGCCCAAAAGGAAAAGATGTAGCTAATTATGTCATGGCACAGTTTTTGACATAACATAGGATGCGTTTGCAGAGAAAGAAGTTATGGATAAGGAGAAAAATATGCTTAAAATAGAACATCTTATAAAAATATATGGGGATAAAAAAGCTGTAGATGATCTCTCACTTCATATAAAACCTGGGGAAATATATGGATTTATCGGACATAATGGAGCTGGAAAAACGACTACATTGAAATCAATTGTCGGGATACTGCAGTTTGACAGCGGTGAAATTTATATAGATGGTAGATCGATAAAAGAATCACCAATAGAATGTAAAAAGAATTTTGCATATATCCCGGACAATCCTGACTTGTATGATTTTATGACTGGAATAAAATATCTTAATTTTATAGCAGATATATTTGGCGTGGAAGAATCTGTAAGGCAGGAGAGAATACGAAAATATGCCGGGATGTTTGAGATAACAGATGATCTTGCACAGCCAATTGCATCATTTTCACATGGAATGAAGCAGAAGCTTGCGATTATCGCAGCATGGATTCATAATCCAAAACTTATAATCATGGATGAACCTTTTGTTGGACTTGATCCTAAAGCGGCACATCTGTTAAAAGGTATGATGAGGGATGTGTGCGACAATGGCGGAGCAATCTTTTTTTCAACACATGTGCTGGAGGTCGCAGAAAAGCTTTGTGACAAAGTTGCAATCATAAAGGGCGGTAAGCTCATACGTTCTGGAACAATGGAAGAAGTAAAAGGCGATGATAGTTTAGAGGAAGTATTTTTGGAACTGGAGGGAGAATAGTGTTTAAGATTCTTTTGAAAAAGCAAATGACAGAGATCTTCCGAGGATATTTTTATGATGCAAAGAAAAATAAAAAGCGTTCTCTGTTTTCTACGATCATGTTTATTATTATCTATCTTGCAATAATGATCGGGGTGCTGGGCGGAATGTTTACTTATCTCTCAGCCGGATTGTGTGAACCTTTGACGACAGCAGGTATGGGATGGCTTTATTTTATAATAATGGGTATGATAGCAATTGCTCTTGGATCGTTTGGAAGTATTTTTAATACATATTCAGGATTATATCTGTCAAAGGACAATGATATGCTGTTGTCACTGCCGATACCAACAGGATGTATTGTTGCAGCAAGACTTACAAGTGTTTATTTGCTTGGACTTCTGTATTCTGCTGTTGTTATGGTTCCGGCAGTGATAGTGTATTGGATAGAAGCTCCGATAAATATAAGTATTGTGATAGGATCAATATTTCTGATTATAATAATTTCAGCAGTTATACTTGTATTATCATGTGTATTGGGCTGGTGTGTTGCAAAACTCAGTCTGAAATTAAAAAATAAGAGTTTTGTCACAGTATTTTTATCACTTGCTTTCTTTGCACTTTATTACTTTGTATATTTTAAAGCGCAAAGTGTTATACAGGATCTGATAATGAATGCAGCTATATATGGACAGAAAGTTAAAGATTCTGCATATCCGCTCTATCTGTTTGGAAAAATCGCAGAGGGAGACTGGCTTGCAATTGGCATATTTGCGGTTATAGTTGCGTTAATCTGTATATTTACATTTTGGATTTTATCACGAAGTTTCATTGGAATTGCAACGTCAACGGCTTCAACGGCAAAGAAAGAGTATAAAGAAAAGCATGTAACCAGAAAAAGTATTTCATCGGCACTTCTGGCAAAGGAATTTGGCAGATTTACATCAAGCCCTAATTATATGCTTAATTGTACAATGGGATCTGTGTTTCTTATTATAATAAGCGGCGCATTAATAATAAAAGGCGGAGATTTTGCCGGGGCATTAAATCAGTTTTATGCAACAGGCATGGATCAGGGATTTATAGTCGCTATAATAATAACTATAATATGCGTGACTGCGGCAATGAATGATATGGTTGTCCCTTCGGTGTCTCTTGAAGGAAAAAGCATATGGATAGGACAGTCGCTTCCGGTTGAACCATGGAATATACTTAGTGCAAAACTCATGGTGCAGATACTTGTGACAGGAATTCCGGTTATATTGTGTGAAGCCTGCTGCGTAGTACTTTTTGATTTTGGCATTGCAGAAAAAATAATGATATGTATTATTCCTCTTATCTTTACAGTTTTAATAGCATTATTCGGACTTTTTCTTGGAATAAAAATGCCAAATCTTACATGGACAAGTGAACTTGCTCCTATCAAACAGGGAATAAATGTAATGATAGCTATGTTCGGAGGAGCAGCATTAGGAATGCTTATAATAGGTGTCTACTATCTTATTAAATCAAAAATAGATATCATATTATATCTGGGAATGACTGCGGCAGTATTTATTGTGGCAGCAATAATATTGTATACGTGGCTTAAGAAAAAAGGGGCACAGATTTATAGATTTTTATAATAAAAAATGGACTCAACAAAATAATAAAGATCAATGTAGAAGCGCCAGAAACGGATTGTACCGGACTGGCGTTTTTTAATCGAAGATTGAAACACAATATATTTGATGTTATGATTAAAATAATTGATAAGTATGGACATAATGAAAGGTTACTTGGCCTGTTACAAAAGAAACATTATATAACTAGTTATACAAAAAGCTTTTGAGCCAAATGAGAATACTTTTGAAGTATGGGTAAAACAGCAGCAATAGCATGCAATGGTGAAGAATAACTATGGAAAGCAGGTGATTAAATGCTCAATAAAGATTTTTTGGGTGAAACGAAGAATGTAGAATTTAAAAGAGAAATTCCAAGCAAGCATGAAAAGTTCTTGAAAGATATTATCGCATTTTCAAACAGTACTGGAGGTCAGGTCATTCTTGGAATTTATGCATATCGTTGAGGCCTGGGGAACAGGAATTCCAAGAATCATTAATAGATGTAACGAATATGGTCTTCCAGAACCAGTATTTGAAGAATTCGGTAATGGCTTTAAAGTAGTTCTTTTCAAAAAAGTAAGCAATGCTCCGAAAAAAGTAAGCAATGCTTTAGAAAAAGTAAGCAATGCTCCGAAAAAAGTAAGCAATGCTTCAGAAAAAGTAAGCAATGCTCCGAAAAAAGTAAGCAATACATTTGAGGATTATATACCATTATTAAATGCAGTAGGAGCAACTGATATATATATAAATAACATAAGAATCGTATATGAGCATTGTAGAGTAGATACTCTGTTTGGGCAGACAAATGTAATGGAATGGCTTAATTGTTCTAAATCTAAGGCAACTAATGTTATGAATGTTTTAAAAATGGCAAATGCAATAGAAAAAGTAAAAGGATTTGGCCCAGGAAAGTATAGATTTTTGGATTTAAAGGATTAAAATATGAAAATTGACCGTTTTATGATAGCTGCCACGAAAAGCGGCAGTGGAAAAACAATGATAACCTGCGCCATGTTGCAGCTGCTAAAGGGCAGAGGAAAAAAGGTTGCATCATATAAATGTGGACCTGACTATATCGATCCAATGTTTCACAGAAAAGTTCTCGATGTTCCTTCAAAAAATCTGGATACATTTTTTACGGACGAAAGGACAACGATGCAGCTTTTTACAGATGGAAGAGCTGACGGAGATTTTGCTGTACTTGAGGGGGTTATGGGATTATATGACGGACTTGGCGGCATATATGAGCAGGGGTCGTCATACCATCTTGCAAAAGTGACACATACTCCGATAATACTTGTGGTGGACGCAAAGGGAATGGGAAAGTCTGTCCTGGCTCTTATAGCTGGATTTTTGCAGTATGACACACAGCATCTCATTAAAGGCGTATTGCTAAACAGAATGTCGAAAGGTTATTATGACATAATAAAACCACTTATAGAGCAGGAACTTTCACTAAAGGTGGCCGGATATTTCCCAGAGCAGAAGGATATCATGCTTGAGAGCAGGCATCTTGGACTTGTAATGCCTGATGAACTTGACGATATAAAAGAACAGCTGTGTGAGATTGCAGACAGGCTGGAAAAGACGATAGATATGGAAGTACTGCTGGATATTGCAGCAGAGGCGGAAGAAATCGGTGGCTGTGGAAATGCAGATAGAGATGATCCTCAGACTATAAATATCGGCTGTATAAAAAATAAATTTACACAAAATGTAAAAACAGATTGTGAAACACAATATCAAACAACAAAAATTGTAAATAAAAAACAGATGCAAATTAAAAGCGAGGATGACACAGTAAACATAGCAGTTGCAATGGATGAAGCATTCTGTTTTTATTACGAAGATAACTTAAGACTGCTCGAAAAATATGGAGCAAAATTACAGTATTTTTCGCCTCTGGATGATACAGAATTACCTGATAACTGCGATGCGCTGCTGATTGGCGGTGGTTACCCGGAACTGTATGCAAAGGAACTGAGTGAAAATATATCTATGCGGAATTCAATAAAAACTGCCTTTAAAAATGGCCTGCCAACGGTTGCCGAATGCGGTGGATTTATGTATCTGCACACATATATCCATAATAAATGTGAAGAGAACGCTGGTGTGCAGGATCATGTTTTTAACATGGCTGGAGCTTTGGATGGGGAGTGCTATTTCAAAGGTAAGCTGGTCCGGTTTGGATATATTGAATTGGAAGAAAAACATAGCAATTTTCTGCCACCGGATGAAAAGATCCGGGCACATGAATTTCATTATTATGACAGCAACAATAACGGACAGGACTGTATTGCGGTCAAACCGGCTACAGGCAGAAAGTATGATTGTGTGATAAGCAAAGATAATTACTGGATAGGATTTCCTCATCTTTATTACCCATCAAATCCGCATTTTGCTGAAAATTTTGTAAAGAAAGCACAGGAGTATAGAAAAAATAAAAATGGAAAACTCATATAGATATTTTAAAAATACAGATTGCAGATATTTTCCGTGCCATAAAGGACTTGATGATTTTAATTGTCTGTTCTGTTATTGTCCGTTGTATGAAATGAAGAACTGTCCGGGAAATAAACGATATATCGAAAAGAATGGGAAACCACTTAAGGTATGTACGGATTGTGCGTTTCCGCATAAACCGGAGAATTATGACATAATCATAGAAATTTTAAAACGGAGATGAAGAATAAAAATACCGGAGCGGGAACTCCCTGATTCACTTCTTATGGATACATATACAGGGCTTTCGTATGAAGAAAACAACTTGGTATGACTATATATAGTGAGGTTATGACCTGCTATGGCAGTAAATATGTGGTCATGTGTATGCCACAAGATTTTTGCGATATGAATAATGGGATAGATCTAAATGCAAGAGGAATCACTTTGTACTAATTGATGTATAAAATTATACTGAATGAAGATTAGTACCTGAAAAGGTGCAAAAGAAAAAAGCGGTTATAAAGCCTTATTTTATGGCTTTATAACCGCTTTTTTGCATCTGGATGCTGATGTGCGATATATTTAGCAAACTAAATGCAATTCAACATAATTACAAAAAGTATTGTATGAAATACTAAAAGTGGTACAATAGTTCTATAATATCCTGTCTTTGACACTTAAAAGGTATATAAATGGCTGCAATCCCAGTAAATATAAGGGGTTGCGGCTTTCTTGGTTTTTACGTGAAATACGTAATGCTTTTACAAGCCTTTTGATCTGCGAATAATACCGGCGGCTACTTTTGGAGATAGTATTTCATAATCGGTTCGAAATCCAGCATTTTCATGAAGTGCATCAGTTATGGAAGTTCTTGTATAACAAGGGATGCAGCCATGTACACCGATTTTACGCATGTTCATTTCCCCAATTGCTTTAAATCATAATTCTATATGTACTCTTGTGTTGACAAAATGTAATGTGTACATTACAATAAAAGTAATCAGTACATTACATTTAGGAGAGGAGCGATAACTTTGATATGGAACAGAATTAAAGTTTTACGTGCTGAAAGGGACTGGACACAAGCAGATTTAGCTGAAAAAGTTGGAATTTCACGACAAGCAGTTATATCAATAGAAAAATATAAATATACTCCGTCATTAGAATTGGCATTTAAAATTGCAGAAGTATTTGGTGTTTCTATTGATGAAGTTTTCGAGCATAGGGAGGACAAATAGTATGAATGAGCAAATTATTATCTTGATTTTTCTTGTTTTAGCATTAGGAGCAACGTTGTGGCTTTATATATTGAAAGCAAAAAAGCAAGTTGAATATAAGGGTGATGAACGTTGGTTGACGATACAGCTAAAAGCAAATCGGTCTGCTAATATAGCAAATTGGACATTGATTATATTATTAGCGATTGCAACATCAGTACCATTATTTATAGATATTCAAATTATGTTTACACTTGACCGAGTAATTCTTTTTGGAGAACTTTTTATTGGTTTGCGTAATTTGCTTGAATTGATTGCAATTATGTATTTTGATAAACAGTTATAAATCATTAGGAAAATATGATAATTTTATACACCTATACACAAAGCAGTTGGTCTTAGGATTGACTGCTTTTTCTATACTCAAAATTTCAGATTGGAGTGATGAAATGAGCGATATTTTTAAGGATATGCAGGCGAAAGTTGGCTGTGAGTATATTTCCGACCTGCCCTCTTACAAGCGTAAAGTGTGGCATGAAATGAAACGGCTGAACCTTGCCGACTATGAAGAAAGACAGGTAGAAGATTTTTCAAAGTATGTGTTTGGTATGTCGTACCAGACCATAAAAGATGTGATGAAACAACAGAAAGGACGAGAGGAATAATGCAGGAAACAAGGGTGCTGGTGGAAACGAGAGGAACAACTGGCGAAGAAACA